>ERZ778024.2964-NODE-2964-length-13281-cov-5.788523_pt1 | contig 13281 bp, 11 predicted proteins | sample MGYA00375754_ERZ778024 | MGnify/ENA primary metagenome ERZ778024 (study PRJEB29350, sample SAMN05389827) | bioreactor metagenome | isolation source: Thiocyanate bioreactor | place: South Africa: University of Cape Town | collected 2014-02-18 ... | reverse complement strand
TTATTTTTATTTTTATTTTTATTTTTATTTTTATTTTTATTTTTATTTTTATTCTAAAAGTATTCAAGTATTTCTCCTGCTTCTTGAAGTTTTTCACATATCTCTACGAAATTTGGCCTCTTATTTGGTTCCATATGTTTACATTGAAGATAAATTTCTGAAATAGTTTTTCGAGTTGATGTTTCTAATGAAGTTGGTAGAGGAAGAGTTTCACCAGCGCGAACTTTGAGTTCAATTTCAGCAGCATCCATCCCAGACCAAGGTATTTCTCTAGTTAAAAGTTCCCAAAGGATAACACTTTGAAAAAAAAAAAAAAAATGAAGATATGATTATTTTTGATTGAATGTTAATTGAAAACTGAGAAAAAAAAAAAATCAAAAGGATTGAATCAAAACTTACCCAAATGCATAAACATCAGATTTTCTCTCTTCATCATCTGATGGATTAGGATTATTTGTGTACATCCTTGCAAAAGTTTCTGGTGAAGCATAACGAGGTGAAAGTCCAAATAGTTCATATCTTTTTTGAGCAATAATTGAATGATTTTCGGCAATTCGAGAAATTCCAAAATCTATTCATAAAATATTGTGAGGAAAAAGAAGAAAAGAAAAGAAAAGAGAAATAATAAGAAAAGTTACCACAAATCACTACATCAGGGAATTTATTTGGATAGAATTTAACTAAAACATTTGCAGCTTTTACATCTCGATGTATAATTCCATATCCATGAATTGCTTTCAAACCCTATTATTTTTGTATTTAGGATACTTTGATTGAAAAATTAAAAGGAAAAAAAAAAAAACCCTTGCTATTGATAATACAATGTAAAATAACATGGTATCATATAAATCAAATTCAGATTTTCTTTTGTGAATAAAAAAATACAAATCTCCCTAATTTAATTTGTTGAAAGATTGACATTTTGTTATTTTTTTTGAAAATAATGAAAATCATACATCATAAAGTGGTGTAATAATTGTCGTATTTACATCATCATATGCAAGTAAAGATATAACATTTGGATGAAAAGATAAAGACCACATTGTCATAATTTCATGATGAAAAGCCTCAATTGTATCTTCAGATTGTTGAGCTAATTATCGATTTTTTTTTTTTTTTTTTTTTTTTTTTTTTTTCAACAAAAAAATTGTGAAAAAAAAAAATACTATTAATTTGTTTTACAGCAACAACATCAACTCCGGCTCGAGCACGAAGACCTTGATCAAGGACATGTCCTTCATACAAAACTCCGTTTCCTCCTTTGCTAATTTGTTTTCCAATTCGAACTGAAGATGTAAGATCGGATATGAGTAAAAATGCTGGTAGTGCTTTTTCTATTTATTTATTTATTTATTTATTTATTTAAAATCAATGATCCTTTAAAAAAGCATTGATCAGAAAGAAGAATGAACCCATTTGTGTGTTTATAAGTGTAATTCCTGTAGGATCTTGATCTTCTTTATTTTCTATTTTATGAAAAAAAAGAAAATTAGTTTTTTGAAGGCTTAAATTATTGAAATTATAAAAATTCTAACCTGGTTCAATAGCAAGAGGATCAAATTTATATCCATACAATTGATGAGTTTGTTGAATGAGACTATTGGTTCTTTGAGAAAGTTCAAGAGATAAATGTTTCCTTTTCTTCTCTTTTTTGTTCTCTCTGAACAAATATAACGCAAGTCCACCAAGAAGTATGCAACCAACAACAACACCGGCTACAATTCCTCCAATTTGTGCGGCTTGAACTCCTAATAACAGAAAAAAATAAAAAAATTACTTTTCAAGTTACAAGAAAGAAAAAAAAAAAAATAGGAAAAGATAAAAAGTGAGAGAAGAACCATTTTCTGGGAGTTCGGTTGGTGGAGAGGTTGGAGAGGTCGAAGTAGGAGGTGGGGCAGTAGGTGGATAGTAAACTACATTCAATTTATCACAATAAGCCCAGGAAGTATTTGATGTTAAACACCAAGGATACAAACGATCATCATTATTGTTATTGCTATTAATACAAGTTGTGTATTCTCTTGTTCCTACTGTAAATGGGAAATCACAGGAACTGGTACAATCATTACAATAACCCCAAACTCGGTCAGCATCATAATTTGAAGTTAATGAACACCAGGGCTAAATTATTTTATTTATTTATTTATTTATTTATTGATATATTATGGAAAGTAATTTACTTTTGAGCGACCTGGTGTATTAGTAATACAACTTTCATAACTCTTTCCTTCATAAATAAATGGAAAAACACATAGTTCCTAAATACCAATTGTTTAGAAAAGATATCTTGAAAAAGGAGAAAAGGAAGAAACCTGTTCATAATCTGGATATTTGAATGGATAAGCTCCAATTTCTTGTATTGATGAAGTATCAAATGGAGTGCAATCAACTTTATAATTGAGTTTATGATTTTATCATTTTAAAAAAAGAAAAAATATAGATTCAAAAATACTTGCTGAAAAGATTCCAGTGAAATCAAGATCAAAGGAAATATTGGGCACAGACTCATTTGAATGAAAGACAATAACACCAATAATACTGTCTCCAGTTTTTGATTTGATTGACTTATCCAGGTTTGGAAAACTGTAGTAAATGTTCTTCTTCAAAGGATTTGCAGGTCGAAGAGCAAATGTAGTGGAATTGAGGGTTCCTTGAGGAAGATTATTTCGAAGGATTTCTACTCCATTGATATAAATTACAACACCATTATCGGACCTATTAATCAAATTAGACTATTTAGAAAAATAGAAAGAGTAAAACAGGATCAAAAATCTTTTTGAAACCTCAAGTTGATTTGATATTCACAGAGGTTCGGAACAATTATCTTTTTTCGAAAGTAAGTTGCTGTAATATGGGGAGTGTTGGAGTAAGAGAGAACCTAGATAAATGTCGAAGTAAAGTCGATGAGAAAGATTAAAAAAATTTTTAAGAAGAAGAATATTCATACAGTACTGTTAAGAGTGACATTAGAATCAGCAAAAGGAGCACCAGATTGAGTCCAAGAATTGTCGTTAAAAAGGAGTGAAGTAAGCCAATCAGAGTTCTATTATTAGTATTATTAGTATTATCATTTTAAATAAATAAATATAAAATAAAATTAATATTCATTTTTTCTATTACTTGAAGATTTCCCTCAGTTAAATAGCTCCATTGGGAATATTTTTGAATAATAGATCTTTTGACCATAAACGGAAGAGCTAATGGATGATTCAAAAAGATTTATGATTTAAAGTTAAATAAATAAATAAATATACTTGATTGAATCTGAACAGAAAACTGTAAATCAAATAAAAGAGTTTGATCATCAAGTGCTCCTTTATGAACCTCGACCGCAATGGAATTATTTCCAGAAATAAAAAGTGATAAAAATTCTGGAGCTAGTATATAATAATTAGATACAAAAAAGTTCTCAAACTAAAATAAAAGGGAAAGAAAGAAACTTGAAAGTATTAATGTAGTTTGTTTATCAATATTATTAGTAATTTTCTTGTCAGAAAAAGTTTCATAATTTGCCCCATCTTGTAAGTTATTACGATATAATTCAGTTCCATTTAAAAAAATTGCGACTCCATCATTTGCAACAAATTTCACTTGATTTTTTTCATTAGTTAATATTAAGATTTGAAGAAGAAGAAAAAAAAGAAATCATACAAATAATTTTTTCAATTCGATTTGGTAATGAACTATCCAATTGAATATTAGTTCTGAAGTAGACAGAAGTTGCATTAGATAATTCTGTATTTAAAAATGAAGAATCTCCACTAGTCATGTACCCAAAAGGTGCTTTTGCAATTTGCCATGAATTATCATTAAAATCGAGTTGCCTCCATGGACTTGTCATAAAAGAAGTTTCAGGATTGGGGGTTGAAAATCCTTCAAAGTATTTCCAATTTGATGAAAATGGAATTAATACTCGAATATTTGGGAAGTTGGAGTCTTTTTTGTTTTAATTTTTATTTTTATTTTTCAAAATAGAAATAAAATAAAAAATAAAATAAGATAAAAAATACTCAATGGAGTGAATGTTGGAGCTGGAGTTGATCCTGTATCTAAGGTTTTTTTTTTTTTGAAAGGAATCAATTTCTTTGTTGTTAAATAAAAATAATAATTTCAGGACAAAAAATTAAGTTACCTCCATTACATAAATCAGTTTGACAACACTCAGCATCTTGCAGAGTTTGACAATATTGCATTGTAAAGCATCCCAATGTCACACCATTATTTTGTATATATCTTGCACATGTTCCTGAAGGGCAATCATTGACTGGTGGAGAAGCTCCAGAGGTGCCAACAAAACATTGAAGTGAGGATATGGGTGTTAAACAACCCAATAAAAATATTAAAACAATCAACAGCTTCATGAATTATCAAATCTCATTTAAAAGTACAAGCAATAATAATACAAATTCTTAAATCTACATTAATGATTATTAGTTGAAATCAATAAATAAATAAATATCAATAATACTTAATAAGAATTAAAAATAAATCTAAATCGGTCTCAATCACCCACAATATATCATCCAAAGTTATCTATTATTCCCAATGTTTATTATTGATGCTTGAAGTTGAATACAAGATATCTGTTTGTTGATAATTACATTTTAGAAATCAATTATTAGAAATCAATATAGATAAAAGAAATTACCAAGAGATCTCGTGAAAAAAATACAACTCTACAAATCCTTCAAAGCCAAACAAACAAACAAACAGTCTAAGTTCGTCCTGAAATTATAAACAATACTTGCAAGAAGGAAAACACCAAAATGAAAGGAATCCTAAAGCTACAGGACCTAAAGCTATTATTTTACTAAAGTTAATATAAAATCCAAGCATAAATAATTTTTCAAACCAAACCGAATTTTGAGCTAGTCATGCATTATTATTTTTTCATTACCATTTTTTGTTGTTGTTTTTTTTAAAAAGATCTTTGTAATGAATTGTTATTGAAAATGATTTTAAAGCAAACGAATTGATGAACTGAAGCAGAATAATAGAGTTAGAATATTGAATGGATGAATAGATTAATGGTTGGAATCAAGAGCTTGTTATTGAATTTTTTAATGTTTATGCTGTTGTGCTTTCCAAAGAATTTTTTTTTTTTATGCGCTCCCCTTTTTGGAGCGATCGAGGAAAAAAAAAAAAAAAAAAACCACATTGACACTTTTTCATTATGCGTTACTTTGGAAAAAGGAGCTAAAGGTGGAAAAAGGAAAAAATGGGAAAAAGAAGGAAAAAAGGATTATGCAAAAAAAAAAAATTAAAAGTCAACCTGGGAACGAACTTCACTAAACGAAGGATTTTAAAGCTTTTAGAATATTTTTTTACAAAGGAGATCAGATCTCTTGGATTGTAATATTATTTTTCTTTTCTTTTTTTTGTAGTTTATTTCATTTTTTTTCAAAAATGCCTTAGCATAAACAATTGTGCTTATCGATTGTTCTTTTTCATTATGCATTTTTGCATAAAACAATTATGTTTCGTTTCAAAAATGAAAACACATAAAGATCTATTTATTTATATATAATGCATAATATTATAAACGCATAATTATTTTTTTATTTTATTTATGCATTGCATAAACAATTTCTTACAGAATGCTTTTATAGCTCGCTTTGAAGATTGCTCAAAGGTTTAGAGAGCATTAGTTGTTCTCAACTTCAAAGACTTGGGATCCAATAACTTTAGTTTTATGTTGTATTTATCAATCGTTTGTTAAATAATAAGGAAGTGTATAATATTAGATTAGAAGAACAAAATGGCTTCAGAGGGAGATATTTCGATGGAGGAATTTAGAAAACGAGGTTCAGCTTTATTAACAGTATTCTTTTATTATTGTGTTTTTATTTTTATTTTATTTTATTTATTTTCAAATAATAATTGGTCTCTTTCTCTCTCTCTTTTTTTTTTTTTTGAATCAAGGATAAACAAAGAGATTTTTTAAAGGTAAAATTTTAGATCATTTTATTATATCATTAATCATGATTATTATCATTTTTAAACAAACATTTAAGAAGAAAAAGACAAAAAGACAAAAATATAAAGATTTCAAAAAAAAAAAAAAAAATAGGAAGAGAAAAGATATTGTGGTTGGCTATCCAAGAAACATTTCATTGTAATCTTAATTGTCCTCATTCTCCTCATCCTTACTGTCATTATTCTCATCGCTGCTTTGATCCCATCCATCTCAAAAGCACTCGCCAATGAAGCTGTTCAAAATACCAAAGTCAATATTGACTCAATAGGAGTCTCAGATATACAAGATGATAAAGTAATTTTAGTAATTAGAGGTTCCATAGATAATCCAGATAATTTAGGAGGCTACTTTGAAGAGTTTCCTTTAATAACATATTATAGTGATTCAGAAATTGGTCATTTTACCATGCCTCAATTGAATATCAGCGCAGGAGAACCTTCAGATTTTAATATTCAAGTAGAAGTCACAGTTACTAATACTACTAATGCGATAGCATTTGCTTCTCAGATTCTTTATGGTGAGACATTTACAATTCGGATGAAAGGAAAAGGAAATGTTGTAACACAAGGTTTCACAATTCAGGATGTAGATTTCAATAAAGAAATTTCACTCAAAGGAATGAATGGAATGAATGATGTAGAGATCTCTGAATTCGACTTTTCAAACTCAAATAATGATTTCCTATTTTTTACATTGAAAGCCACTTTAAAAAATCCCTCCAAAGTCTCCCTTTATTTAGGTAAATTGAACTTGGAAATTTTTTTTGAAGGAATCAAAATGGCATTTGCGTCAATTGATATTGTTATACAAGAAGGTACAAGTGTGAATGAAATATCTGGAAATGTCCTTCAATCATCCCAATTCACTGCAAGTAATTGGCAAAAAGTTGTCCCACTTTTTAACTCTTACTTAACAGGGAACCCAATTGAAATCACCTGCAAAGTTGCTCAAGATTCTGGGATCCCATCAGTAATTCTTCGAGAAGCTATGAAAGATTGGGTTCTATTCGCAACAGTTCCTGGTTTAAGTAGACAACTAGTTAGTAACGTAATCTTTCAAGAAGTCAATATTTCCCCAATGACAATTAATCGTATCAAGTTTGGAGCACTCACTCTACTTGAACTTGATAATCCTTTGGGAGTGAATACCACAATTGATGTCAGTGAAGTCGAATTGAACGTCCAATTTTTAAATGTTAATAGAGGAAGAATTTTATCAATCAATGCACTCCCAGCTACTGTTTACCCTTCAACATATGGTAACTCCAAACTTCTAATTGGATTTTCAATTGAAAAACTCTTAACTGATGAAGAGATTATCAACTTTATTAGTTTTATGCACACGTTTGCTGTTAGTGAAGGAGTTCCAATTATTTGTGTAGGAAGTGTTGATTTAGTTGCTAATGTTGGACCAATTGGATCCATCCTTCTTCATGGTGTACGTGTTAATGTTCCCTCATCAGTCCTTGGGATGAACTCCTTAAAAGCAAATACTGTTGATTCTTATGATTTCTTGAATTCAACCTCTGACAAGATACATATCAATCTTGCGATTGAAATTGTCAATCCTTCCATTGCAACTGTGAATCTAGGAGGAATTTCATTTGATATTATTTTTGAAGGGGTCGTTGTTGGTCAAGTCCTTGCAGTTGATGTCACATTTTACCCTTCAGCAAATACTCTTCATTTATCTGGTTCAATTGATCCAACTACTGAGGATGGAATTGCTGCAGCCACCACATTGTTTCAAAATTGTTTGTTAGGCATCTCTGTACCAATAACTGCAAGAACATCTGTTGATGGTATCCAGAACCCAATTTTTAATAGTGGTTTCCAAGGATTTGAACTCCAAACTATTGTTAAAGGAAAAGACTACAATTTTGTTTCCTCCCTTGAGATTCATTCTCTATCAATTGATCTCCAAGATGAGACCTTTGTAACAATATCAATTAATATGACCATTCATCTTGATAGTCCACTTAGTCAATCTGCAACTTTAATTACAGAAGGGTTGTCTCTTATCGGAAACCTTTGGTATAAAAATCAAACTATTGGAGGACTCATTGCTCCATATACTGAGACATATGCTACAACTAGTACCACTGCCTCACTCATTATTAATGGACAACTTCAATTAGGAATGAAGAGATCTCCAGCAACAACTCCAATCTCTTTATTAGTTGCAGATTTCTTAAATCAACCTTCAGTTTCTCTTGAAATTGGAGGCTCAGTAAATGCCACTATTGTTACATCAATTTCAAGAATGACAGTTGATGCTCTTCCTTTTTCTAATTCAATAACTGCTGATGGTCTTGGAGGATTAGTTCAATTCTCAATTCAATCCATGTCATTCATAAACTCTTCAACAACCTCAATTAATATTGATGTAGTTTCAACTATTAATAATCCTTCAACAACAACAGCATCTCTTAAGGACATTACTTTTGATATTAAATATGAAGGAGTTATTATTGGACAAGTTCATACAACCAATTTAGTTCTCCAACCTGGTGAAAATACTGTCATCATGAGTGGATTTATTAACTCAAGTTCAGAAAATATTGATAAGACTGAAGATTTAATTAATTCTTACCTCAAAGGAATTCCATTTAATATCACTGCATCTGTCCCAACTTCTGGTGGTTCAACCCTTCAAATTGTAAATGATGCTATTCAAGGACTTTCTTTAGATTCTACATTTGATGGAGAACCAATTGATATGATTGGAGGTGTAATATTTAATAGCCTTGATCTTCAGTTCATTGATAGCGAAACTGCTTCAATTAATGCCGAGATCTCTATTATTGTTGATTCTCCTCTTGGTCCTGAGGCTCAATTTGATATTCAAAGTTTAATTTTGGATGTTGAACTTCAAGAAGCAAAAGAAGTTTTGGGAGAGACCTTTGCAACACTTTCTGTAGCACCCATAATCAATTTTGCAAATTCTACGCTTTTAACTGCAACAATTAATTCAACTCTTGCCATTACAGATGAAACCTTATTTAATAGTTTTTTCAATAACTTCATCAATCATGACTTGGTTAGTATGCGATTATTTGGATCATTTACTGTGACTGTAACATCAATTCTTGGACAACTAACTCTCTCAGAGATTCCAATGAATGAAGTTACTACTCTTGGAGGAATGGATGGACTCTCAGATTTTTCAATTCTCTCTTTAACTTTTATTCACTCCACTCCCTCAAATATTGTTGTAACTGTGGTTTCTAATATTAATAACCCTTCTTCCATTTCTGCATATTTAGTTGATCTATACTTTGATATTTATTATAATGCAATTTATATGGGAAAAGTAAAAGGTGCAGATATTTACCTTAGTCCAGGTAATAACTCAATTTCATTATCCGGAAACATCAACCCAGCTACTAGTGATATGGAGACAACCCAACAATTATTTACAAGTTACATTCTGGGTCAATCTTTTGATGTCATTGTTAATGCAAGTAATCCTGCTTCTAGTCAACCTACAATTAGTGAAGGCTTTCAAGGCTTAAGTCTCTCTGCAACAGTTATTGGAAATCCTTTACCTTTGATTACTGGAATTTTCTTTTCCTCCCTTTCTCTAGCTCCAATCTCTTCCACTTCAATGACTCTAGGAGGGACATCTGTAGTTACCATTATTTCCCCCCTTGGCCCAAATGGGTTATTAAAAGCCAAATCTATGATCTTAACCGCCGATCTCCTATATCAAGGTTTCATTTTAGGATCCATTACTAATGCACCTTGCACTGTTAGCTTTGCAAATTCATCTCAAATTGTTGCTTCCCTTTTATCTACATTACAAATTTCAAATACCACAGCATTTGTTTCTTTCATTCGTGATTTCATTTATCAACCTTCCCTTCATCTCTCCATTATTGGGTCCTCAAATGTAATTGTCACAACACCAATAGGAGATATCTCCCTCTCAAATATTCCAATTAATGCAACTTTTCCTTTGGATGGATTGAATGGACTTTCTATGTTTACAATCAACTCTGTCAATTTGAAAAATTCAAATCTTACTTCAATTAATATTAACCTTGTTGGTACAATTATGAACCCTTCAACAGTTAGTTTAAATCTTGGAAATGTCTCATTTGATGTTTATTATCAAAATGTTAAAATGGGATTAATCACTGCCATCACAAACCTTGTTCCAGGATCGACTCAAATTCAACTTTCTGGTACTATTCAACCTGATTCTTTAATGATCGCAAATGATCTTTTCCAAAATCATCTCACTGGAATTCCGAGTTTAATTGAAGCAAGAGTAACAACAAATGCAGTCTCTAATCCCACTTTAAATTTAGCGTATTTTTCCCTAATTAATTAATTTTTTTTTTTTTTTTTTTTTTTTTTTCTTTTCTTTCTAATAAATTTTTTTTTTTAAAAAAAAAAGTCTTCAAGGACTAATATTGAACACTTCTTTCCCTGGTACAACTGAACAGCTCATATCAGGTTTAACCTTCAATGGAATGTCAATTGAACCAGATTCTTCAAACTTAGATCATGTCTTATTTTCATCAAACTTAATTATTTATCTCAACTCTCCCCTTGGACCTAATGCAAAACTTGAAACAACAAGTTTTCAATTATTTAGTACATGGAATACTACAATTAATGGTGTATCTTATTCTCTTGGGAGGTTTTAACTTTTTTTTTTGTTTTTTTTTAAAAAAAAAAATGATTCAAGAAAAGAATGGAAAAAAAAAATCATCAATTTTTCATAATTCCCAACCTTATTCATTTAGTTTCACAAATGATTTGGAAACAACTGTTATTTCTAGTGCAAATGCAATTCAAATTCACACCAACTTAAATGGTCCTCTTAAAATATTTGGAAATGGATCAAATCTTGCAAATTTTGTTTTAAAATTTATGGAATTACCTTCAATTTCAATTCTCATATCAGGCACATTTGATGCGACAATGATAACTTCTCTTGGAACCTTCGAATTTACTGCAATCCCCATTTCTCAATCAGCTTCCTTTCAAGGTTTTCATTTTGTGTTTCCATTTTATTTTTCCCAAAAAAAAAAAAAAAAAAAATAGTCATAATAATAATCATATTCAATTAAAATTAAAATTAAAATTAAAATTTGCTTTTAGGAATTGGAGGAATGCCTCCTGTTGTCGTTTCATCTTTAAACTTACCTCAAAATGTTGATGAGACATTATATAATGGAATTATAATGGATATTTCAGGATCATTGAGCAATCCATCCATTATCACTCTGAAAATGGGAGCAATTTCCATGAAAGTTTATTATAAAGGAACAAGACAAGCAGATATGGAAATCAACAACTTAAATTTAATCCCTGGAGTCAATTCATTCCCTGCTTCAGGTATCTTAAATCCTTCTCAGTCTGATCTTGGAATGACTGGAAAATTTTTTACTGCCTATCTTTCTGGACTCCCATCTCCTGTTACCTTAACTCTTGATACAAAATATCCTGCTTCAACTGCACCTTGGCTTCGTCAAGTCCTTCAAAACACAACCCTTACTTCCAATTTACAATCTCCAACATCCTTTAATCTTATTGGTCCAATTAAAATTAATGGACAAATAAATGTTCAATTTCTTCCATCAACCACTCAATTTGCTGGAATTGTCCAAACGAATTACAATAGCCCTTTTGGATTCAATCTAACAATCCTCCAATATACAATGATCATGACCCTTTCCCAAAATTCATCAATCTTTGGAAATCTTAAAGTTGACTGGGTTGATGCCAATCAAACTTCTGAAGGAGCTATCCTTTTACCTTTTACTGGTGACCTCAATGTTACAAATAGAGACAGCTTCGTTAGCTTCATTAAAAATACTTTAACTCAACCTTCAAAGATGATATCTATCTCTTGTATTGCGAGTGTAAAAACAAAAACTGGAGCAGGAATTGTTCAAATTGATAATGTTTTAACATCTTCAGATATTCCAATCATAGGATTTAATTCTTTTAATAAGACACTCACAATAAATTCGATTGCAGTTAATGGTGGAATCGATCAATTATTACAATTCACCGCTTCATCAACAATTATTAGTAATAGTACAATTTCAGCGATCCTTAACGAAATGGTCTTTGATATCTCCTCTCAAGGAATTAATGTTGGAACAGTTACAGGAACTTCAATAACTTTAAATGGATCTCCAACTGGGGTATCAAATAATGTTTCATTGTCAGGAACTTTCAATCAAACGTTAGGTTCAAATTCAAAGTCAAAAATTTCTCAAATTCTTTCGAAATACATCGCACGTATTTTTCCTCTCTCCTTTCCCTTTTCTTTTTTTTTTTTTTTTTAAAAAAAAATTTTCTTACTCTTTATTAATTTTTTTTTACAAAAAATCAAGGCCAAAGTAATGATATCACATTAACTGGAAAAGTTGTTTCAAGTCCTAGTCCCCTTCAAGAAGCCCTCAGAGCAGTCGTTATAAATACATCTTTTCAAGGATTAACAACTCGTTTGATGGTTGGTATTGATTGTATCAGCAAAAACATTGTCACATATGAAATGACCTCAACACTAAGGATTCATAACCCTCTTGCAACATCATTCTTGATGTCTAATATCAATGTCATTGTCAAAGTATTTTTTCTTCTTCTTTGTTTCCTTGGTAAATACTATTAAAAATGTATTTGAAAAAAATAATATAGTATGCTACTTCTATTCAGAGCTCCAATACTTCATCTTCATTCAAACCAGTCGCACCTTTGATAACTCCTGATACTTGGTCTTCAACCTTTCCTCCTGCTTCGGATCCTAATGATGAAGGTTTTTTTTTTTTTTTTTTTTTTTTTCTTGCTTCATCCTTCATCCTTCAACACCTAATCAATAACATTTGTAGGGATTTATTCAAATTCGAATCCAATGACTCTGAAAATGACATTGACGAATGCAGTTACTTTGAATACTGATTCTCTTGTGTATCCACTTTATTTTTACATCTCTGGGACTGTAACAATCAAAATTGGTAATTTTGTATCAGACATCAATATTGATGAATGGAACATCCCTGTAGTTACTAAATGTTAAAAACTCGTGTATTCTTATAAACAAGACTTTATTTCTTTGAAAAAAAAAAACAACAAAATTTTTTTTGAAGTTAAATGAAGAAAGACAAGATCAGATAAATATGGAGAAGTCCCAAGTAAATAAGACCAAATACTCTTAAATTTGAATTTGCTTTTGCAAGTCTAATCAATCTAACACTAATTTAGATTTATTGTTATTATTTAATTTTTTGAATTTTTTTTCAAGTAACGAAAATTTAAGGGTTCAAAAAAAAAAAAAAAAAATAA
>ERZ778024.2963-NODE-2963-length-13282-cov-5.997808_pt1 | contig 13282 bp, 9 predicted proteins | sample MGYA00375754_ERZ778024 | MGnify/ENA primary metagenome ERZ778024 (study PRJEB29350, sample SAMN05389827) | bioreactor metagenome | isolation source: Thiocyanate bioreactor | place: South Africa: University of Cape Town | collected 2014-02-18 ... | reverse complement strand
ATTAATTGATTGGGGATTAGCAGAATTTTATCATCCAGGAACTGAATATAATGTTCGTGTGGCTTCAAGGTATTTTAAAGGACCAGAGCTTCTTGTAGACTTTCAATTATATGATTACTCATTAGATATGTGGAGTCTTGGTTGTATGTTTGCGAGCATGGTAATTATTCTTTTTTTTTTTCTTTTCCTTAATTTGAAACAAAATAAATAAATAAATAAAATAAAATAAAATAAAATAAAAATAAAAATAAAAAAGATTTTTCAAAAAGAACCATTTTTTCATGGACATGATAATTATGATCAATTAGTAAAAATTTCAAAAGTCCTCGGAACTCCTGATTTGTATACCTATTTAGAGAAATATGAAATCGAATTGGACTCACATTATGATGATATTTTAGAACAGTAAGATTCAAACTCTAATTTTTTTTCTTTTTTTAAAATAATTTTCTCACAATTTTTCTTTTTTCTTTCTTTTTCTTTTTCTTTTTCTTTTTTTTCCTTCCTTTTGTTTATAAAGGTGTAGTCGCAAAGATTGGCATAGTTTTATAACAAACCAAAATAAAAAATATGTCAGTGAAGAAAGCATTGATTTGCTTGATTCCCTTTTGAAATATGATCACAATCAGCGTTTGACTGCCGCAAATGCAATGACCCATAAATACTTTGGTTTTTTTTTCTTTTAAAAAAAATTATTATTTCAAATGATTAACTTTTTTTTTTTTTTTTTTGGTTTCTTTTTGGTCTTCAAAAAAAAAATTTTATTTTCTATTGCTGATGTCGTTTCTTGTCGATATTGCTGAACTTCATTGAGCATTATTTGGAGACTCAAAAGAAAGTTCCTTTTCCTTTTATTGTATTCTTCAGTTATCAGTGATTTTCATTCTTTTTTAAAAAAAAGTTCGACGTTCTTTAATTTTTATTTATTTATTTATTTATTTATTTATTTATTTATTTATTTATTTACTTTAGAAAATGAAGCCATTACCGACAGTTAAGACAATACCTCTCCCTGCTTTTAAACTTCTCACTCAAAAACCTCGTCCTTTGAAAGAAGTCACTCTTTATATTAAAGGTTTTATTTTATTTTATTGGCTTATTTAACAGTTCATTCATTGACTCTATCCATTCATTCATTTATTGAATTTTTATTTATTTATAGGTTTTTTAGCTCAAGGAGAAAGTGCAGATTCCTTTGATGAATGGTTCTATTCTCATAAATTAATTACAATCTCAAGACCAAATAAATGGGATTCTACTTGCTTAGGTATGCAATTTTTTTCCTAATGTTTAGATAAAAAAAAACCTTCATTTCCAACAATATTAATAAATAAAGGATATTCATGGGAATCTGGAAGGTTTCTTTCACCTTATATACTTCCAATTCCAATTTTAACAATGGCAAGTGGTGCATATTTTGGTTATCGTGCTTTTAGAAGTCTTGTGTAAAATTCTCATTAATTTTTTTATTTTCAATGTATTTTTGAAAGAATCTAATTTTGTTTTCAAAAAAAAGAGCAAAATCGCCAACACTTTTAGTTGCAGCAGCGGCAGCAGATTTGACTCATGTTGCAGGTTTCAAAAAAAAATTAATTATTCACATTATTTTTGAGTATATTTATTTATTTATTTATTTATTGAAAAATTAGGTCGTCTTGTATATCAATATTTAATGGCAACTCAAGCAGCTGAAAAACAAGCAAGTGAATTAGCAAAAAAACTTTTAGAATTACGCTCAGAATATTCAAAAGTTAAATTCTTTTTTTTTTTCTTTTTTTTTGGTTTTTTTCTGCTTTTTTTGGGTTCAATAATTAATTTGAACTTGTGAAAAAAAAACAAACAAAAAAAGATTAGAGTTGTTTCTCATTCACTTGGTTGCCGTCATGCTGTTTCAGCAATTGCTTCACTCCCTTTTCAAGATCGACCTGATGAAATTCATTTATGTGCTCCAGCTTTTAGCGAAGTTTTTTTTTTTTTCTTCTTCTTCTTCTCTTTATTTCTTTTTCTTTTCCTTTTTTTCGATAAAATTTTAAATATAATATTTTTAAATAAGGATGAAGCTGAGAAATATCTTGATAATCTTGCAAAGGATAGTACATATTTGTATTTTACTCAATCAGATAAAATCCTTGCAATGGCTTATCGATTAATGTCTAATGGTTCTAATGCAATGGGAGAAGTGGGATTAAAGAAACAATATAAAGGTCTTTACCCCCATGATGTAACACCATTTTTTGATTTCTTTGTTCATACTAGATATTCAAATAACTTTCCTAAATTTGTTCAAGTAAAATAAATTTGTAATATAGAAAGAGACTTCCCTCTGATTTTTTTTAATTTTATTTTTGTTTTTTTTATTTTTATTTTATTTTTACAACATCAAATCTCCCCAACAAAATTTTTTTCTTGAAAATTCAAAAATGCATCCTAAGATTTGATCAGCATTTCCAATAAAAAGAGAGTCACCATCAGGAGAAAGTGTAATTCCAGAGATATCACCTTATTTTTTTAAAAAAATATAAAATAAAAATAGAAAATCATAATAATAATAAATAATAAAATACCAAAGAAGTCAATAACTTGAGCTTTTTGAAAATTATCTTTTGTACTATAAATATGAACAAAATCAACATCTTCAGCACCAACTAAGTATTCTCCATCTGGAGTGAATCTTAATGAACGAAAAGTTGATAATTTAGATTCCATTACTGCCAAAGAACGAGAAACATTTCGAATATCATACAACCTTTTTTTGTTTTTTGTTTGTAAGGAAAAAAAAATAAAAATAAAAATAATAAAATAAAAAAAGAAAGGAAATCAAACCTAATTGTTTGATCTTGATTTCCAGTTGCTATTAATCTACCATCAGGAGACCAGATACAAGCAAATGAATAATCTTGGTGACCTTTCAATTCACTTATTACTATTTTTATTTTATTTTATTTTATTTTTATTTGAGTGAGAAATGAGATAGATCAATAAGAAAGTGTACCTTCTCCTGTAATAGCATTTAAAATTTTTCCTGTTGTATCATCTCCAACTGCACAAACTAATCTTTTATCTGGACTAAGTTGAGAATACTTTTTAATTTTTTATTTTTTTAATAATTTTTGTTGTTCATTTTTTTTTCTTTCTTTTGAAAATAAAATATTGATCAACTTACATTTACAGGCCATTCAAAATTAAAGGCTTGTGTTTGTTTCATGAGATTTAAATCAAGGAATCGAATTTTTTGATCGTTGTTTGATGCCATGATTTGAGGATCTAAAAAAAAAAAAAAATTTTTTTTTGTTGATTGTTGTTATTGTCTAAAATTGAGAAAAAATCAACTTCCATTAAGATCTTCAATAATATCAAGACAGTTAGTAATTCCATTTTCACAAGATGTAAGTCTTCCAGAATATGAAACTCCTTGTTGATTTGAATATTTACAAACAAGTTCACCATCCCTTCCTAAAAAAAAAGTCAACGATTGTTCAATTATTAGAACAGAAAAAAAAAAAAAAGTTTGACCTCCAAGGACGATTAAATTATCTTTTGCAGCCATTGTTGTCATAATACTTGAATTATAATCATCAGAAGTCAAAATTTTTTTTTATTTTTTAGTAATTGGTTAATAATGTTGGAGTTATTGTTCCTTTATTTTTTTTTTTTTTTTTTTCATTTATTTATTTATTTATTTATTTATTCAATTGTTCCAGATCATTTTGAAGAATCAAAAAAAAAAGAAAAGAAAAGAATTATACTCATAAAGTAAAGATCACAATTAGTTGTAGCCCAAAGGAGATTAAGTAATTGAAAATGGAATATTGCAGGCTTCTCTTGGAGACTACAAGTTTTGAAATCATAATACTCTCCTGTTTGATCAACATCTATAAGTTCCTTCTCAAATGCTTCTCTTGTTAAAGGTAGATTATGAAAGTGTTCAAATTTTTCAAGTCTATTCGAATTTTTTTACAATTTTGTTTTTTTTTATTTAATAAAAGAAAAACGAAAGAATTTTTTTTTTAAAAAAAAACCAAACCTTTTTTGACGATGAGATTGCCTAGAGATATGAATTCTTGCCCAAGGAATTCCTTGATAATCGCAACCATTTTCAAGGTCTTTTGCTTCAATATAATTTAACTTTTTTGAAGTTTATTTATTTAAAATTTTGAAATTATTAGTAAATAATTAAAACAATCAACAATAAAAGAAATGAAAAGAAACCTTCAAATAGTCATTCCAAGCTGTTTCTGTTTCTGTTTCTTGTGCATCTTCATCTTCATCTTCATCGTCGTTTTCTTCATAATCAAAGTCATCATCATCTTCTTCTTCAGAACTTAAATTAAATTCTTGTCCCATCTCTCCATCTCCTCTTTCTCTATCATTTTCAATTAAAGACCCTGCTTCATTAATATGTACTTCTATAACTTCTAATAATTCTTGAATTTGTCTCAATTGTTCATCAGTTTCAAATTCATCCTCATCATCTCCTTCCTCACCCTCAAATTCTATTTCCTCAATATTCTCTCTACTCTCTACTCTCAATTCTTCTTCTTCTTCTTCTTTTTCCTCTTCTTCAATTTCAAGTTTTCTTTTCATCTGTTCCTTATCACAAACTTCCATGAGGTAAAATAACAATAACAATAAAATTCAATAATATTAAGTTTCTTTCCTCTTTCCTTTCTTTCCTTTTTGATTTCTTTCTTCTTTTCTTATTACTCCTTCCTTTACAAAATACTATCCATCGACTTCACTTATTTTATTTTATTTTATTGCACAACAAATACCCTAGAAAACAATAAAAATAAAAATAAAAAACCACTCCCAGTTCCCAAAAAAAAAAAATTTTACAATAAATACTCTAAAAGAAAAAACACACAAAACTCAAAACAAATAGAATTCTTTTCTTCAAAATATAAAGTATTTCAAATATAAAAGAATTCGTTAAATGCGAACTTCATATGAAAAAAAAAAAAAAAAAAAAAAAAAAAAATTTTAAAAAAAAAACTCTAAAAAAAAAAACACAAAAAACACAAAAAAAATAAAATTTTTTTTTTAAAAAAAAAAAATATTTAAAAAAAAAAAAAATTCTTTAAATGAGAAATTCATAAGAAAAAAAAAAAAAAAAAAAAAAAAAAAAATTCGAGTTTCTGAAAGTTGGTGAAAGCAAAAAGGGGAAAGAAAAAATTATTTTTTTGAAGGAAATGATCAACAGAAGAAGCTTGTGGATGTGATCTCAAAAGGACCCTTGAGCTTAAGTTTTTTCAACAAAATTGCTTTCAGAAAACATTGACAAGTTCAAGATTGATGTAATAGTTGAGGCAATTTTTGATTTTCAATTTTGATTTTTATTTTTATTTTTTTTTTTGGTTTTATTTTTATCTTTGATCTTTTTTGTTTTGATAATTCAACAAACTAAAAACAGTTTTTTTTTTTTTTTTTCATTCAAATTAACAGAACAGAATATGAAACTCTTGCATTAATTCATTGCTTTTGAGGATTGCTTCTTTTTTTAAATTCAAATTTTATCAAGGTTTTTTTTTAGAGAAATTTTCAATTTACAAATCTAATTTTCAATCTATTTCTAGGGATGTTAGCCTCTGGTATTGATCTTCATTTTCAATAGCAATTCCGTAGAAAATAATTAGTTGATTCACTAAATTCTCTTCCAGGTTCAAGAATTCCTCAAGAGTTTGAGGTAACCCATTTAAGTTTGGGAACACTCCTGTTTGGTTAGAATTTTGGGTTTTGGTTGAGGATATTTCCCTGGATATTTAGAGCTTGATGCAATACTACTCGATGGTTAGCAATTTGCCCTAAAAGTAGTATGGCTTGATTCCCTGCTTGAGGATTTTCAAGTGCTGTTTTATTTTTTTATGCATAAGTAATTAAATAAATAAACTAAAAACAAACAAACAAATAATGAAATTTATTTTGAATTTAGACTCTCTCATGGATGAGCTGGGTTCCTATTTTCAATTTTTGTTGAAGTTGTTGGTCATTTAAATTCATTTGCAACTTTATTTTCTTTTCGTGGTGAACAATCAATTCTTCGAAGTCTCCTGCAGGCAATTTGACCGGACTTCAGAGTTCTCATTAATTAGTGGAAAACTTAGCATTTAGATTGACTCAACCTGTTGTTTCAAGGAACAATCATGGAATGTTTCATTAATCTCTATGGTTGTTCCTTTGAAACAACTTTTTTTTCTCTTGTTGGAGACCCTTTTGATTTATCAATGAAAGCATTTTTCTGGTCAACAACAATTAAAATCTCGTGATAGCTCAGTTGGTAGAGCGGAAGACTGTAGTTTGTTAAAGTTATCTTTAGGTCGCTGGTTCGAATCCGGCTCGCGAGATCTTTTTTTTTATTTTTCTTTTTTCTTTTTCTTTTTCTTTTTCTTTTTCTTTTGATTCAACTCAAAAAAAAAAATAAATAAAATATAAATAAAATTATACTTTCTTTTTTTTATTTTTAAAAAAATAAACATCTATTTCATATGTATATATAAACATTTTTTTTTTCTTTTTAAGAAATAACACAAAACAAAACAAAATAAAATAAAAACAACTAAAAAAACATCAATTGTTTCCTCGATAATTCCCTTGTTTCAGCAATTAATTGAGTGAAAGAACTATAATAATTTCCAATAAAACTTTTTGCTTCAATTAAAACTTGTTTATCAAGGAATTCTAAATCAATTGGATTAAGACCTTGAATATCTTTGAATTGTGCTTGAAGATCTGGAGAAAAGATATCATGAAGTCTTGAAACTATACATTGTTGACATTGAGTTTGAATTGATTTCATAAAGAGTTTAAGTTCATCTTCTGGTATGTTCATTGGTGAAGAGATATAAATAATAGGATATTTTGAAAGTTCTTTAATCTTAGTTTCCATTAATCCAAGAGATGGAGAACAAGAATAATTTTCAAGAAGAGGTAATTGAGAACATTTTTCTCCTCTATAAAAGTGAACTCCTAAATAATTTTTTTCAAGATGTTTTCTAAGAAGCTCCATGGGTTTGAGTAAATGAAATGGAAGTTGAAATTTTAATGTTGTAACTTTATAATCTCGAATATTCAATAATGTTGATGTATCAATTGTAGGTATTGATTGAATTCCAAAGTTTTCCAAGTCCAAATTATCTAAAGCTAAAAATTGAGTTTGATTCAATTTTTCTAGGCTTTCCAAAATTGAATCATAACTTTTTTCAACATTATCAAGGGGAAGAAATTCTTTAATATGAACTTGCATATGATTTTCATAAAGTTCTTGATAATTGAAACTTTTGGTTTTAGTTAATGAGATTCCTGATTCAATATTTAAATCCAAGAATAAGCTATTCAAATTTGAAAGGGTAAAGATTTGACAAGGAAATTGTTGTGAACGATCAAAATATTGTTCCAAAAATTCAAAAGTTTCATCCTTCTTATTTATCATCCCTTTGTTCAAACTTAGTAATGGAATAACTAAGACACGTCCTAATTGTTTTGAAATTGAGCAAGCAAGTTTAAATTGAAAGATTTGAATTGAAGGACTTTGTTTGATGGCTGGGAAATACATCATATAAGGAGTATTTTTGGTTTGGAGAACAAGATTTAAAGTATACATGAAGTTCGGAATATCAACAATTGTATCTTGTTGTCTCCAATAATTTTTTGAATCCATATTAAACCAATCCAATGGCATCGTGGTAATCTCTTCTTGAGTTAAATTTGTCATTTTATGACTTTCAACATATTCCCAATTAAAAATGGTATTCTCAACTTTCTCATTTCTCCAAGCAACATATTTAACATTGACCATTCTTGCAATATTTTGATAAACAATTTTCTGAAATCCATAAGGAAATAATTCAATGACTGTACTACCAGGTTTCATAAAAAAGATATGAGCCATAGCTGCTCCGTGCATTGCAATATTAACATCACTTTCATAAACGACTTTAACTTGTTCTTTAAAAGGAATATCTTCAAAATAATATCGAGTAGCATTGACATTATCCAATGAATTTATTTCTGACATCAATTCATCAAAATTTAGAACAAGTCTGGTTGATTTTCGATTAATAAAAGAAATATGAACTTGAGGTTCTATAGTTGAGAGACTTCCTTCTTGAGATTGAGACTGAGATTGAGATTGATTAATAAGCCCAGCTCTAACTGCACCTGAAAATTGCATAAATGCTTTCTTTCTTAAGTCATCATCTTGAACATATTCTAACTCAATCTCTTTAATTCTAAATGATCTAGAAATTCCAATAACCGCAAAATTAAATACACAATCTCCAACATCCTCAAGAAATTGATAAGGGAATGGAGTTACATGATCTAATAAAAAGATAAATTCTTGAAGTCTAACAGGTTCATGAAGAATAATTCGATGCTCTGGTGTAAAGATTTCATGCTCCATCAATGTGAACCAAGCTCCAGATCCTCCATAAATTGTTCTCATAAAATTTTCCCACATGATTGAGTAAATAGATGTCAATTCCTTAACTTGAGGAAGATTTCCAAAGTTTGTTGGAGGATCTGTAGGATGAATTCGAAGAATGACACTTGGAGTTCCATAACCTATTCCTGTATTAACTACAACTTCTTTCTCTTGACCTGAACCAGGGATATATACATGAAATTTTTTATCAACATAATATAAATTCTTTACGACACAATTTGCTTTTCCTTTTTTACAAACAAGAGTTGATTTTGGGGGTTTAAGATCTAATGTAGGAATTGGATTGAGGGTTGAAATAATTGGAGGGTTGGTTGAACTTTGAGATTGAGGAGTTGAAGAAGAAGAAGTTGAAGATGGAGTTGAAGAAGGAATTAATGAAGGAAGAGGTGAATCTATTTTGTTTGCTTCTAATTCCGTTTCTGTTTCACTTGCTTCACCTTCTGCTTCGGGTTCTATTTCTGTTTGTGTTTCTGTTGTTGAATCTGAAGATTTTGAAGAAATAAGATCAATTGGAGTTCCATCTTTGCCACTTAAAACCCAGATTTCAGCTAAATCTTCAAGCTCTACAACTTGTTGAAGTTTCTTTCTATCAAGCCTGTTAGGAAATGGATGATGTCGAAGTGTAATAGGTTTTGGTCTTAATGCGCCCTCTTTTTGAATAAAATTGATTTGAAATGATACTACTACAATTGCATATATTACTGTCACTAAAAGAACAAGTCGATTATTAAACCTCCTCGAACAGCGTTTGCAATTCATTTAGTCAAAGACAGGTGGAAGAAGTTTGAGTTGGGTTGGTTTGGGTTTAGTTTCGAACTTTTTTCAGTTTTTCTTTTATTTTTTTTTTTAGTTTTTAGTATTTTGTTAGGGTCATAGACTCAAAAAGAAGAATTTTAAAGAAAAAATAGAAAATAGAAAAAAGAAAAGTTTGAGGTGAACTTAGTTGAAAAGTATGTTGAAGAAAAGAAAAAAGAAAAAAAAGAAAAAAGAAAAAAAAGAAAAAGAAAAAAAAGAAAAAAAAAATTCGAAGCACTCCTAGTAAGAATTAACACCTCCCAAAAAAAGAAAAAAAACCTAAAAAAAAAAGAGTCTTTTATACCAAAATTTTGAAGCAAAAGGAAAAAATTACTTGATTGGGTTAGAGACTCTTTTTTTGTAGATTATTTATTTTTTCTTTTTTTTTTTTCAAGCTTTTTTTCATTTCAGAGTTTGTTGAATTGTATGACACCATAAGTCCCATTGGTCATCCAGTGAGGATCGATCGTTGAGGTCTCTTCTGCTTGTCCAGGTTTTAAACCAACAATAACATCTGCTTTCAAAGTTCGAAGTGCTGCTAGAGAGGTTGATGGAAATTCTCCTAAAGCTTCTTGAAAGCTTGTTGTTGGGTCCCATTTACAATCATAAGTTAACTTTCGATAATTTAGATCTCCTTTTATTTTTTTTTTTTTTTGATTTTTTGCTGATTTATTTGATTTACGGCTTGAAAAAAAAAAAAAGAAATCATGTGCTTTTTTTTAAAAGAAATTGTTAATTGTTATTGTACCTTTAAAAAAAAGAAAGGTGGAGTTAGAAAGATCATCATGCAAATCTTTTGCAACCTTTTTCATTTCCCAAAATGCATCAGGACAAGTCCAAAAGGGATGATCTTTTAATATCCAACTCTTGTTATCAATAAATTTCTACTCCATTTTGTTTTTGATTTTTGTTTATTGTTATGTTTTTCAAACAAAAAAAGCGATTTTTTAGAAAATGATTTTGAAAAGAAAATAAGATAAAAATTAAATTAAACCTTCCATCTATTTCCAAAATATTGTAATGTTTGATCTTCTTTAAAATTTGAACATTCTTCAAGAGTCCAAAGTAAATCATTTAATGTCACATCTGAAACAAACCAACCAAAACATTTCATATGGAAGTGAACTTCTAAAGCAAAACCTTCTGAGATCAAAAAATCTGCTAAACAAAGATCCGAAAAAAGTTCAGGTCCAGAATTATCTAAAATTATATCCACTCTTTTAGGAGTTACTGTATTTACAAGATGATTAATAATCTTCTCTGTATCATCAATTAAAATACTTTTTTTTTCAAAAAAAAAAGAAAGAAAGAAAGAAAAAGGATGAGGACATTAATTATATTATTGAAAAAAAAGAATATAAATAAGAAAAATAAAGCTCACAATTTTTTTTGAGCTTCCAAATGATCTCTTGTATGTTTTTGAAGTGCTTCAAAGTCATCTTTTTGGTTACTTGTTTCATGATGAAGAGATAAATCTGTTTGATTCCCCCAAAGTGAAAACTTTTTTTTTTTTGAAATATTTTATGGTTGAAAGATTAAAGAGAAAAAAAAGAAGAAAAAAAAAGGAAAGAAAAGGAAAAGAAACATGAATAAGTTCATTGAAACATTCGAGTTTATTGATTCCTTGAGTTTCATAGTATTCATAAAGAAATAGTGAAAGTGAACGAATACTACCAAGGGAATTATTAAAAACGTCTTTTTTTTGTTTCTCGAATGGATCAAATTTTGATAATTGTTGTTCTTCAAAGAATTTTGGTGTTAAAAATTGTTCTCGAAAAAAAAAAAAAGAAAAGAAAAAGAAAAGAAAAAAAAAGAAAAGAAAAGAAAAATAATACCCAAGAAGATCTCATGAATTTTTCTATAAACATAACATTCAGCAAATAACCAAGAAACATCAAAATAACCTAATAATTATTTTCATTTTAAAAATCTGATTAAAAAAAAAAAAATCTTTGAAAGATAAAAGATATAGAAAAATTACCTCCTTTTTTTGCTTCAGCAATTCTATTATTCCAAAGGTTAAGATCTTCTCCAAGAGAGAATGGAATCAAAGGTCTATTTCTTTCCAATTCATATTTTAATTTACTAATTTGACTTAAAGCTTCTCTATCTAAAATAAATTGGAAGAAAGAAAGAAATGAGTAACAACAAAACAATAGAACGCAAAGAAGAAAAAAAATGAATTGAATTTTACAAGAAGTTTCTTCAGAAGGAGATTGAATATCACTAATAACATGATAAAGGTGATTAATAACTCCAGTTAAAATATGAGGAACTCTTTCACTTAATGTTTGAAATGCAAAGGAACCTTTAAACTTTCCACTCAAAGATTCCGGTCTCTTCGCCATGTTTTTTATTATTCGACGGTTTGGCGTTTGACGACAACCATCAAACTTTAACTTCTTATAATTGTTTTTTTTGTCGTCTTGTCTCTTCCATTTTTTTAAAAGAAAAAAAATCAAAAGAAAAAGAAAAAATGAAAAAAAAAATAAAATAAAAAATAAAATAAAAAAAAAAAATCTTTGACAATTTATAGAATAATTTACATTTACATAAAAATCTATTTTGATGAATTGGTTTGTGATGTAGCAGGAAGTGGAAGAGATCTAAAGTCTGAAAATAATTTGGAAAAAGGTAAAAGAGAATTTGTTTGAGCTGAAAGATTTCCAATAGTTTGTATATTAGACTCTAAAGGTTGATAAATTTCTAGATTTAGGTTTGAGTTTTTGGTTTCATTTACAGTTGAGATTGAGGAGCAATTATTTGAAGTCGATAAAAGTGAGTTTAAGGTAAAAGTGGGGGAAGTTGATATGTGACTGGAGATTGGAGAATGAATTGGAGGAATAGAGTTAGGAGTATATGACAAAGATTTTGTTTCAAGAGTTGGAGGAAGGTTTGAATAAACATTTTTGTTGTTGAAAATTGGGATAAAATTGAGACTTGAGGGTGAAGATAAATTAGAAATTTGATTTGAAAGGGAGAAGTTGTCAATGTTCTTTGTCTCTAAAGGTTCTGATTTCGTTTTCGTTTTCGTTTCAGATTCTATTGAAGGTTTAATAGCAATTTGAATATTTTTTAAAGGAGGAGATGGTGATGTTGTTGTTGTTGACATTATCATTGTTGGTGTCACCGTTGTTGTTTCAAAGCCTATTAAACGATGAAGAGTTGAGATATAAAGATCCTTTTCGAAAAGTTTTCTTTCCATTTCCTGAACTTTTTGTTTCAGTTCTTCAAATTGTGAAGCAACAGATTGAATTCTTTGTTTCTTAATTCCATTATATTTGATATCATAATCTGCTCTTTTCTTTGGATTTGGTCCTTGGATCTTTTGGTGAAGAGGAATTGGAAGTCTTTTCGTCCTTGCCATTTTTCAATTCAATTTAAAGCAATTACAATTGAAACTAAATAAAACAATAAAAAATAAAATAAAAAAAATAAATAAAAAGGGAATCGAAAAATAAAGAATTTTCAAAAAAAAAAAAAAAGGTTGAATAATAAAAATAAAAAAGAGTATATACAATTTAGAAAAAGAAGTTGAAGAAACGAAGAAAAATACAAGAGATACAAACTATAAACAAGGAAGAGAAGCGAGGAGAAGTGAAGCAATTGTTTTTTTTTTTTTTTTGGAGTTGAAAAAAAGAAAAAAAGAAAAGGAAAATTAAACCAAAAAAGTCAAAATTCTTTGAAAAAGGGACAAAAAATTACTCCATTTTTGGTTTTTCAGTTGATCTTTGAAAGTGTTTTTTTTTGTTTCAAAGCTTTCTTCTTTGCAAAGTTCAAGTTATTCACAATTTAAAAGATCATCAATGTCAAATTTTGAAATGTCAAATCAATTCTTTTGACTCATGTTTTTATTTTTACTCGATTGATTTCAAAAAATTTTTTGAAAAAAAAAAAATCCATTTGAAAGTTGAAAAAAAAAAAAAACTGATTTTATTATTGAAATTTATCAATCATTTCATTTAATTCTTTTTGGCGAGTCTCTCTATCCTCTGTTTCAATATTTTTTGCATACTCTATTCGAGAAAAGTTTTTTTAAAAGAAAAG
>ERZ778024.2955-NODE-2955-length-13313-cov-5.465002_pt1 | contig 13313 bp, 13 predicted proteins | sample MGYA00375754_ERZ778024 | MGnify/ENA primary metagenome ERZ778024 (study PRJEB29350, sample SAMN05389827) | bioreactor metagenome | isolation source: Thiocyanate bioreactor | place: South Africa: University of Cape Town | collected 2014-02-18 ... | reverse complement strand
TAATAATAATAATAATAATAATAATAATAATAATAATAATAATAATTAATAATAAAAACCATTGTGACTAAGAGAAAAGCACCCATTGCAAAATTTCCAATTATATTTTGTCTAATTGGACAATCAGGAGGTGAAATACAAACTGTATCCGTACACATTTGATCAATTGTTCCTTTTAATGGAAGAAAAGCTGTTAATGCTAATAAGAATAAACAAAAAAGGGCAAGAATGTTGAGTCCCATAAAGCGATTATAAAAGGAGAGCCATGGATTGTCTTTATCCTTTTCTTGAGAAATTTTTTTCCTTAAGCTGAGAACAAATACTAGAATTAAACAACAAATACAAAATAGAATTAATCCACTGTATTGATAAAAAGTGAAAGAATTTCCATAGAAAAGGCCATTTAAAAGGACAAGTATAATTACAACAACAAAATTGAAAAGAAGAATTGATAGAGAGATTGCAAAGGATCCATATGAATTTTGAACTTTTTCAACAAATTCCTAAAAATAAATAAATAAATAAATGAAATTTTGCCTAAGAAAAAAAAAAAGGAACCTTTTCATCTTCTCTCTCTGAAAATTTTAACAAAATTAAATTTAATTTAGATCTTAATAATCTGTTATAATAAGCTTTGACATCAAGAACATATTCAACAAAAGGTTGAGAATCAACATTTCTATTTTTTTTTTTTTTTTTTTAAAAAAAAAAAAAAAATAAAAAAAAAATGAAAAAAGTGAAAAAAAATAATAATACTCAAAATCAATGTGAACAAATGAATCATGGAGATCAATAATTTCATTTTTTCTTTCTTCAATGTCAAACTTTGGGTCATTAATAGGAGAAAATGCAACTATTGTGAATAAAACTTTGTTATAAAAAAAAAATAAAACCGAACAAAAAATAAAATAAAATAAAATTTACATGGATCTAAGAAAAATGTTTCAACAACTCCCATCCTTCCTAAATCAAGAATTTGTCCATTTTCATATTTCCAATCTAATGTCAACAGTTTTTGAGTTGAAGAAGAGATTTGAATCATATTTGGTTTTCCAGTTGATTCCATTTTCGAAGCTATTGTGACATCATCTGACCAAACATCTTTGATTTTTATTTTATTTTTATTTGTCTAATATCAATTTGAATGAAAAAAGAAAGAAAAATGAAAAATTACCATAAATAAATTTTTTTATTCCAATAACACCAGAATGAGCTTCTCCAGAATGAATTCCAACTCTAACTTTCAAGTTAATGTTATGTTTGGTGCTAATGACATTCAAACTATAAATCATTTCATGAGCTAATAAAAGAATTCGATCTGCATGAAATTGAAGAGGTTCAGGAATTCCTAAAATAATGTTTACATTTATACAAATTTCAATGATAAACAAAACAATAAAAAATAAAAAAAACGAAAATCTAACCACCACAAGCCATATAACAATCACCCAATGTTTTAATTTTCTCAAGAGAGTATTTTTCAGTAATTTCATCAAATTTTGTGAAGATTTCATTTAATAATTCAACCTTTTTTTTTTTCAAAATTGGGGATTAAATTGCATTCAAAATTATTCAAACATAAAATAATAAAAATGAAAATTACTAAAGTCTCTGCGGAAACTGTTGATGACATTGAAGTAAATCCAACAATATCTGCAAATAAAATGGAAACATTTCTTTGACAAATTACTGTATAAGCTCGAATTGGAGATGGGAGGAGTTCAGGTTGTTTTGGAATCGGCTGATTCCTTCTAAATCGATCTTCTTCATTCTTTAACCAAAATGGAAGAGTGAAAGGTTTTAATTCTGGGTTTTTCTTTTCACGAGACATAAAGTTCCGAAAACTAATTTTACGAAAAGAACTCCTTTTTTTAGTCTCTTTTATTTGAGTTTCGGATTGAGTATTTGACTGTTCATTAATATTCTCTTGTTGGTCTGCTGAATCATCCATTTTATTTGGTTCTTGATTTTTATTTTGATTATCAATTACTGAATTATTTTGATTATTTTGATTGGAGTCCTCTTCATTTTTCTCATTTTGATTTTTTGAAACTTTTTCATTTAAGTCTTGAAATGAAACAACTTTTTCTTGACGGCTATTTTTCTTTGTGTTTACTTTCATTCCAACTTCATTATCTTTTTTCGTTTCATTTTCGATTCCATTTTCTATTCCATTTTCAGCTTCATTTTCATTTTGATTTGAAAGTTGACAAAAATTTTGAGTTTGAGTTTCAGGAGATCCTTCGGGCAAAGTTGAAGATTTATGAAAGCTAAAAGTTGTTGGGTAATGTTGAAGTTGATTTTGGGAAAGATTTTTGAGGATAGTAATAACTTTTTCTGGTAAAATTGCTCTCAAAAGGATATCAGATTTTCTTGCTTCCAAAATGATTGCTACAAAAATTGATCAATAAGAAAAAAAGAAGAAAGAAAGAAAGAAAGAAAGAAAAAAAAGGAAAAGAAAGTATTTACCTCTCTCATTTCTTGCAAAAGAAAGAGTTTTTAAATATCCATGACGAAGATTAAAATGTAAAACATATGCATATGATAATCCAAAAATTAAGATCATGAAATAAAATATAACTGTTGAAAGTATTATCGTCCAAGAGTATTGTCCAGTACAATCTTGAAGCCAAAAACCATCAATAATAAGAAACCCACAAACACAAACCATGACTAAGAAGAAACAAACAAAGAGGGATAAACAAGGAAGTCCACAATAAATTAATAAACTTACTAAAAATATTGCTTCACTTGCTCCAGTATTTGTTGCATGATAAACAATAGTTGTTGCAACAATTGATATCCCAAGGAGTGAACCTAGATGTAAAAGTGGAAAATATTCCCTCCACAAACAAAACAATAAGGCCATACAACATATCATTTCCCCTACAAATGTATATCTAAATATCACTGGATCATCTTCAACCAATTCACTAAATATTTCAAACACCAAAATTGAGAACATCCAATATGATGTCAATAATATCAACATTGTTCTCCATTCACGATTCCTAAAGTTATTATACTCCATCTCCAAATCAATTGGAAAAAACATTGTCCAAGATACATCACCTCCTCCTTCAATATTCGCAAACGGTCTCTTCACCCTCTCCCAAACTCCTCTTGGGTCTTTCATTGTAATATCTGTTGGGAAATTCTTTGGATCCACAGCTCCTGTTGCTTCAATCCATCCAATTGAACTACTTCGATGTTGGAATACATTCTTACTAGTACTTGGACCTGGCGATCGCGTCTCACTTTCCATTTCATCGTCTAAATAACTCTAATAATTTGTTTTTAACATCAACAATAATATATCAAAATGTTGCAAATTTCTTAAAGAATTCAAATTTAATGATAAAAAATTGAAAATTTTTATAATTTGATTCATTTTTAGAGGTTTTTTCTAATGAAATTTAAAGATTTTTTCCAAATTTTTTATAGTTGATGTTCAAAAATTTGTTTAATTTCGGCCATGTTTTTTTTCTTGCTTTTTCTGACCCGCCATTTTTTTTTTCTTTTTTTTTTACTTATTGGAATAACCAACCTATTCATTTCCGATTCCCATTCGAACTTCAACTTAATATCATTATAACTTACAAATAACTTCAAACAATAATACTCAAAAACATAAAAAATAAAAATAAAAATAATAGATGTCTTCAGTTAGAATTGGTCAAGATCTACCACCAGAAGGAGGTTTTGCTCCTATCACTTATAAGAAGCGTCTTCCTAAACTTGGACCCCCAGGATGGGCCATCTTCTTAGGCGTTGGGTTATTCATGGGTGCTGGGATTTACAAGAAAACTATGGATAATAGACAATTTAGGTCAGTTTTTTTTATTTTATTGATACTTAATTTTTATTATTTTTATGATTCATTTTATTATTCTTGTTTTCTTTTTGTTGAAAAAATGATGAAAAAAAATTAATAAAATTGAATAAAAAAAGAGCTTGTGATGTTGAAAAACAATGGGCAAAGATTTATTTATCACCTTTACTCCAAGCAGAAGAAGATAGAAAGTATTCAATTCATTTTTGAAATCTTTTCTTTCAATTTTTTATTATTTTATTAAGTTTATTAATTTTCTTTTTTCTTTTCTTTTCACTCAAAAAGATACCTTCGATGGGAAGCTCAAGAAATTGCTAAAGAAAAAGAAATCTTTGGTGATCAAGCCCCTCCACCTGGAGTCCTTCATTCAACTAAGAAATGGTACCCCCCAATTGGCTACACTTTATAAAATGTTTTTTTTTCAACTTCCTCTTCTTGAAATCATATTTGAAATCATATCTACTCTATAAAAAATTGAACATAAAAAAAACTCTGAAATTTTCTCTCTATATTTTATTTCTATTTTTCTTAATACATTATTTCACAATTACAATTGAGAATGAATCAATCAAGGAAATTAAATTGAATTCTACAAAGAAGGAAAAAGAAGAAGCAGAAATTAAGTTTGGAGCTTAAATGAGAAAGCAAAAAATCAAAGAAAGAAATCAACCTCAGGATATCTATTAGCTTTCCATCTCTCATCAACTTTGGAACAATCAAAAATATCTTTTCCAAGTCTCTCATTGACTTCATTATGCTAAAATGAAAAAGAAAATCAATATTTTTTTTTAATTTTTTTTTTCATTTTTCAAACAAGAAAAGAGAAAGAAAATTACCAAGTCACACATCCACTTTGAAAATTGTTTTTGATTTGAAACATCAGGAGGACTCACTTTTAATTGCTCTCTATTGATTTATAATTTGCATGGATGATTCAAAAAAAAAAAAAAAATAAAAAGAATTCGAAGAACAATGAACCTCATATGAGAAGCACAATAACTACAAGGATAAAGATGTGAGAAACTTTCTAACAATACTTTAGTTTGTTGTTGTTTCTCAACAGAAGGATTTTCAGGATAATAAGCAGCCATCGTATGCAAGAACGTCCAAGTAGACCTTCCTAATTCCGAAGCATCTGGTGCTAAGTCAGATAGCTTTGATGTTTCATTCTTCACTTTCTAAATTATAAATCAAATTCAACATAAACGAATCATAAATTGAAAGAAATTGAATTAATATCATACCTTATTATCAGTGCTAGCTTTCGTTTTTGGTTTTGAAAGTGGATCCCATTGCTTGAAGTCATTACAAAGACCACAATCTTCTTCTTGGGTTGGTTTGTTGTGACTCATTGTTCAAGAGATATTGATAGAAGTTCTCAGGTATAGAGAGGCTATAAGTTATCAGAGGAGTAATAAGAGGTTGAATCAGTCGTTTTCTAAAAAAGAACGAAAGTATGATAACAGAAAAAAATAATAATTAATTGTAGGTGCAGTTCGGTTGTGAGTCAGTTAAAAGGATGGAGAGGAGAGATAAGCAGAAGAATAAGAATACTAATAATAATACTAATAATAACAAACACTCTGAGGTTTTATTTCATTCATTATTCATTGCTTATGAAGTTTGGCAATTTTGTTATAATTTTTTTATGATAATTTTCCTGTTTTTTTGTATTTTATTTTGTCCTTTATTGACTTTTTTTAATGATTGTAACAATAATGATAATAGGAAAGTTCTTCAGAGAGTGAAATTGAAGGTATTTGATTATATTTAATTCCTTTGATTCTTTACTTTATAATCTAATATCTTTGCATAACTATTTGTTTGTTTGTTTATAGGTTTAACACAATATGATATGTTGAGGAAACCAATTCTACCAATTGAAGATGATGTAGTAATCCAATTAAAAGTCTTGAATACTGAATTTAAATGTCCAGTTTGTTTAGGAATTTTACATGATACAAATGCAATTATGGAGGTAATTTTGAAATTTAATTGCAAAATTTTTTCGTTTAACACGATTGTCAATCTAATTCAATTAGTGCCTTCATCGATTTTGTTCTGAATGTATCTCAAAATCTCTTAGACTTGGGTATATTTCCATCTTTTTCTTGTATTAGTAAAATTAAAAATAAAATAGTAAAATAAATAAAATAAAATAAAATAAAATAAAACAGTAAAAAAGAATGCCCTTCATGTCGTACAAAATGTGCTTCAAGAAGAGCATTAAGGCCAGACACAAATTTTGATTCAATTATTCGAAAAATTTATCCAAATCTTGATGAATATGAAGCAAAGGAGGTATTATCATTTCTTTATCTTAAAAATTTTTCAAAAATAAATAAATAAATAAACAAATCAACGAATAAATATTGAATAGGATGAACGATTATCACAATTACATGAGTTTTTTAATCGAGGATTTTTAAGTTCTAGTATTGAAGAAGGAATGAAGAGGCAATCACTCTTAAAAAGGACAAGATCTCAAGTAATATTTTTCATTCTTCAATTTTATATCATCATTCATTGGAATTAATTATTTTTTTAATTAATCATGAAAGAATTCAGAAAGTGGAGCGCGTAGAAAAAGAAAAGATTCAACTACAATTACAACCCCTTCAAATTCAAATTCAACTTCAAATTTGAGTATTTATTTTTTATTTTTATTGCTATTGATTGTGTCTAATTAAAATTTTTAGAAGATAATGAATCCAAAACGGAGACATCTCCTCAAATCGAACAAAGAGAATCTCGCTATCCCTCTCGTTCAGGTCTTTTTTCTTTCTTTTTTCTATTTCTTTCATTTGGATTAATTTTAATACCCTAAAACATTTATAAATAGCATCAACAAAGAAAGATCAATTTTCTCCTCCTCCAGCGTATTTTTTTGTTTATTTTATTTTTGTTTTATTTTTTTAAAATTATTATTTCTTCAAGTCCTCAAAAGAAATCAAGAGAAAAAAATAATGAAGAAGAGGTTAATTTTTTTTTTTTTCCAAATGAATGGCTTCAAAACGAATAAATTTCAAATAGCTTGAAGAGGTGGAATTTTCACTTCTTGTTCATCCAAAGGAAAGTTCATTACCCCAACTACCAAGAAAGTATATCAAAACAACTGTAAATTGCACAGGTTTATTAAATTTATTAAATTTATCAATGAAAATTGAATTAACAAACTCAATTTCCTCTCTTAATTTAGTTCGTCATTTAGTCAGATATGTCCAAGATCAATTTCATGAATTAGATTTAGAATCAAATGGTTTCTTTCTCTTTTTTATTTTCAATTTCCTTTTTTATTTTCCACTCACTTTTTTTTTTCCCAGTTGAATGTGAGATATCACTTTCAAAACGAGGTCGAACTTTAATTCTCCCAAATTATTTCACTTTACTCGACATTTTAAAAAACGTAACTTTTTTTTCAAAAAAAATTTCTTTTTTTTCTCTCTTCAAAAAACTTATTTATAATTTTAGTATTGGAAAACGAAAGCTGATTTAATTTTGCATTATTCGGCAACCTCAACAGATTTAAATGAATCTTATTAACTTTTTTTTCAAAAAAAGATTTGTAAATAAAGATAATGAATCAAAAAAAGTCTAAAGTGTTTTTTATTTACTCAAAGTTCCTCTATTTTAGAAAAAAAGAAGAAGAAAAGAAAAAAAGAAAGAAAGAGAAATTAGTTCCAGCAAATAAATTGTCAAAATAAAAAATAATTTTTTTTTCATACCTTTTTCATTGTTCTCATTTTTTTCTTGTTTCTCTTTTTCTCCCTTTTCTTTTTCCTTTTCTTCCTTTTCCTTTTCCTTTTCTTCTTTTTCTTTTTCTTTTTCTTCCTTTTCTCTATCCTTTCTTGCTCTTTCCAATTCTCTAAGGTACTCTTTTTCAAGTCTAATTTTTTCCTCTTCAAATTTACTAACTTCTTCCTCTCCAAAATAACTAACAATTCTTTGTCTGAATTCAAGTTTGGCCTTTTGTTTTGTGTACTTTGAGTTCCAATTAATATCAAGAATTGTTCTTCCATCTTCAATTGGAAGTTTTGGATTTGCTCCTTTTTCAATTAAATAATCAAATCCTTCAAGGTTTCCTGGAGAAAAGAAACAAGAAAATTTTAGGTTGTTGAATAAATAAAAAGATTGAAAAGAAAATTTTTTTTAAAAAAAAAACCAAGAAGAACACTAAAATGTAAAGGTGTCCATTTCCAATTATCAAGTGAATCGACTTCAATTCCAATTTCTTCAACTAAATACTTTGTCAAATCTATTTAAATAAAAAGAGTTTGTTTGTTTTTTTAGAAAGTCAATTCGATCATGAAGAATTTGGAGTGAATTTTTTTTTTTTTTTTGAAAGAAAAGAAAAGAAGAATACCAAGATGTTTATGTTGAATAGCTCTATGTAAAGCATTTTCTTTATCATGATTTACTTGAAATGGATCACAATTTCTTTTTTCTTTCAAATATCTAACAATTCCAACATCTCCAGCAACAACTAGAGAGAAGATAAAGTTTTATTTTTGTTTTTTTGAAAAAAAAAAAAAAAACAAAAAAAGAAGAAAAAGAAGAAAAAAACAAAAAAAAAAGAAAATATAAATAGCAAACCTGCTAATAAGAAAGGTGTCCATCCTCCATCATTTTTTGAGAGGACATCAACTTCTTCTTTTTCAATCAAAAATTGTGAAAGTGGAAATTGATTATGTTTTAATGCCTATTTTATTCATTTATTCAAAAAAATAAGTTTCAAAAAAAAAGAAGAGTTCAAAAGATAAGAAATCAAACGAGATGTAAAGCTGCATCTAAATAATCATTTTGATCATTCCATCCTGTATATCCCTTCTTTTCTAATATTCTTGCAGCTTCAAGACTTCCTTTTTGAGCTGCAGTATGAAGAATTGAATATCCAAAAGGAGTTTTCACATTGATATCTAATTCTGGTCGATCCATGACCAATTTAACAATTTCAGGATTTTCATTTAAGATGGCACTTTTTTTTTTTTTTTTTTTTTTTTTTTTTTTTTTTTTTTTTTTTTTTTTGTGAATTTAATTTTTTAGTTTCGATTTTGAAAATTTTAATTTGAATAAACGAAATTATACGAATGAGATGGATATTCACCAAGATTGTTTGCAAGATTAATATCAGCTCCAGTGTCTAATAAAAGTTTAACCATTTCTATATTTTGGTTCTTGATTGCAACTTGGAGACTACATACTCCTCTGCTTTTTTCATTTACATTATCTTTCGTTAACAATCCTTTAACTTTTTCAATATCATCATCATCAACAGCTTGAACGAGGGGGGATTTATATTCAACTACATTGAAAAAGAAAAAAGAAATGAGTCAACGCATAATGAATTTTTTTTAAAGAAAGAAATTCAAAGACTAAAGCATAATGAATATTTTTTTTAATGACAAAAGAAACTCAAAATAAAGAAAATTCATACTTTTATGAGCACTCAAGAGGGTGAGAAAGAGGGCTGCAATGACGAACAAGAATGAGAAACGCATTGCTGTTCTAAACTAAACTTCAACTTTTTTTTTGTTTTTTTGAGGTTCTAAATAAGAAATTGAAGAACTGTAGAATCGTTTAAATCCAAATGTTTGGGAGGCTGCTGTTGTTAGTTGAGAGAGAAAAGAACAGGAATCTATTAGTTATATTGTAATTGTTTGTTTGTTTGTTTGTTGGATCAACAAGAAAGACGTGGGCAAATCAGATTCACAGACAAACAACTGACCTTGATCACGAGCCTTTTCTTTTTTCTTTTTTTTTTTTTTTGGAATCCGCCATTTTTTTCGGAAAAAAAAACATGTCCAAAAAAAAAAAAACGGAAAAAAAAAAAAAAATGGCGACACTTTTGGGATTGCTTTTGGTGTTTGTCCTTTCGTCTTATGCGCAATGTAAAAACCTTTATTTTTCTATTTCTTCTTCTTCTTCTTCGAATTGCCCCAATTTATTGAATTTTCTCTTGCATAAACATTTTTTTTTTTCTTACTTTCCTCTTTATCATCTTCCTTTATTATTTATTCAGTTTTTTTTTTTAAACATTTTAATTTCTGAAATAAAATAAACTAAAAAAAATTTTTTAATAAAATCAATAGCGGATTATTACTTTGATGCCCAGACATTTAATGATGCGAATAAAGGAAATTTTAGTTTAATAAATTGTAGGATTGATGAAGCTCAAAGTAATGTTGAATTGACTTTAAACCCTTTGAGTAGTTCTCAAATTTGGTTCAAATTTTATTTATTTATTTATTGATTTTTGTGATTTTATTTTGTTGTAATTCTAATGTTATGGTCCTTTTTTTTTTTTTTTGAAAGGTATAAAACACCTGTTTTTCTTCGTGGTTTCAAAGTTTCTGCAAGTTTTTATATTGGTAAACAAGCCGATAATGGAGCTCAAGGAATAGCTTTTGTTATTCAAAATTCAGGTTTAACAAGTAGTGGAGGAGTTGGAGCTGGAATGGGATATTCTTCCCCTGTTGTGAACCCAATTTCAGGAATTAAAAACTCCCTTGCAATTGAATTTGATTGTCAACAAAATTCTGACATGAATGGTACAATCTTCTCTTTCTTTTTCTCCTCTAGACTCAGCTAATTTCATTAAAAATAGATCTATATCCTTACCATATATCGGTTCATACTCGAGCAACAGATGACAATTCTGCTCATGAAGATTATTCTATTGCACAATATAACTTGATCCCTGACTTTTGCATGCAAAAGGTAATCTATTTATTTATTTATTTAATTTTTTATTGATTCACAAACTCATCCAAACCTCTTTCTTTTTGGGAGTAGACTACTACAGTTGAAATTGTTTATGAACCTGGAACTTTAAAAATTTCATTATCTACAATTCCAAATCCTATTCTTGTTATTGATTACAATCTTGAGAATTCTCTTACTCTCCAAGCAAATGGAAAAGGATTTATTGGTTTCACTTCCTCAACAGGAGGTTATTTTTCTTTTCTTTTTCTTTTATTGAATTGTTGTGTTGTCATGCTCAAAAAAAAAAAAAAAAAAAAAAAAAAAAGATAATGGTGGCGAACAAGATTTATTAACATGGAGATATGAATTTTGTATATTTTGATTTATTTTTTCTTTTTTTCATATTTTTTTCAAAGAATTGAAAAAAAAAATTTCAAGTGGGAAGAATTTCTCCACAAAATACTCGTGCAACTGGAGATGGAATTACAAAAGGTGTTGCTGGAGTTGAAAATATATTTTTAATTCAAGCTGTTGATCAATATGGAAATGACTTTTTATTTGGTAATGGAGATGTTAAAGTTACAATAACAGGTTATTTTCTTATTTCGTATTTACAGTTTATTATTATTGATCAAATAAATTCAATAAACTCAATAAATTCAATAAACTAAAAGGACCAACCCCAGTAACTCCAACAGTTGAAGATTTTGAGAATGGTTTATATCAAGTTTCTTATACTACCACTGTGAGTGGCGAATATGATGTGAGCGTATCTGTTAACTCTGTTTTAATTGGAGATGGAAATCCTGTTCAAGTCCCTATTTCCCCAGGTAATTGAATTATTAATTAATTTTATTATTATTAAAATGATCCCAATTTTGATTTTTTTTTTTCTCTCATTCAAAAAAAAAGCAAAGGGATCTGGAAGTAACAGCAAATTGACAACAGAAGTTCCAGAAAATTTTGCTGCAAATGAAGAACAAATACTTAATTTAGAACTTTATGATGAATTTAATAATCGAGTAGTTGATGGAAGTGATTCAGTTGTTGCTACATTGTCTCCATCAAATCCATCAGATGAAATTGTAATTACTAATAATCAAGATGGAAGCTACATCATCTCTATCACAATTCAAGTTGCAAAAAGTTATCAATTGAGCATCACAGTAAATGACCAACCAATTTCAGGGGGTTCTTTTCCAATGACTGTCGTTCCAGGTCTATTTTCCCTTCTTTCTTTTTCATGTTTTATGAATTCATCCAAAACCAAAATTCTAATTTTTATTTGACAAAAAAGGTCCTATTGATCCAAATTCATGTATTATTGATACTTTCCCAGATACTTATGATGCTGGAATCCCAGAAAATTTCCAAATTATTTCATATGATGCTTATGGAAACAAATTAACAAATGGTGGTTCTACTTTCACAATCACTATTACACCTCCAAGTGATTCAAGCGATATTAAAGTTACTGATCTTGGTAAAATTCTTTCTTTCTGGTTTTATTTTATTTTGAGATTTATGCTAAAGGGAAAATATTTTAGGGACTGGAAGTTACTCAGTAAATGTTTATTTACAAAAATCAGGATCTTTTATTATGAGTATTCGAATTGGAACTCAATCAGTTGCAGATAGTCCTTATTCAATTGGAGTAAATCCAGGTAATGATTCAATTTTTGTTCGTTTCAAAAAAAAAAAAAAAAAGAAAAACAAGAAAGAAAGAAAGAAATATTTCAAAGAATTGAAATTAATTTAAAATTAAAATTAAAAAGGTATTTTGAGCATTCCTCATTGTGAGGCAACAGGTGATGGTTTGACAATGGCATTTGCTGGAGTTCAAGCTGAATTTGAAATTATTACAAAAGATGAATATGGAAATTTATTGACAGGATTAGTGACAACTCAATTTCAAGTTGAATTAAGAGGCCCAACCACAATCACTGGAACAACTAAGAATAATTTGGATGGAACTGTAACTGCAACATTCATTTCAACTAAGTCAGGTTCTTATCAAAACTATATTACTGCTTCAACTATTAATATTGAAAATTCACCTGCAACAACTAATATTGATCCTGGTAAATTCTAATTTTTTTTTTTTTTTCATTAACTTCACAAACTCTTTCTTTTATTGATATGATTTTTTTTTTTTTTTAAAAAAAAAATAGCAAAGGAATCAGCAGCTCATTCTACTGTTATAGATCCAGAATATTCATTTCAAGATAGTGAAGTTCTTAAAGCATCTTGGCTTCAAATTCAAGTTATTGATGAGTATAATAATAACATCCAAATTGGAGGTCATAATGTTAAAGGAGTTTTAGAATTTGATGAAAGCACTAACGCCAAAGCAACTAAAGAACCAATTTATCCACCCACTGTAAATGTAACAGATAATCAAAATGGAACTTATACACTTGCTTTTGTTGCAACTGAAAAACAAAAAGGAGATTATAAATTATCTATCACTCTTGAAGGAGATCACATCAAAGATAGTCCCTTCACAGTGGTCATTTCCCCACTTGATAAGAAAAATACTGTTCTTTTAGCTGTTGGATTGACAGTCATCATTGCTTGTATCATTATATTAATTGGAGTTCTTGCTTATAAAAGATGGAAGAAAAAGAGCGATTACAGACTTATTGAAAATGATAGAAAAACATAAAAACATATAACAACTACAACTTGGGATGCTTGTGAAGTTGTTATTTTTTTCATTGTTTGATGTTTGTTTGTTGTTGGAATAAATTTGAATAAATTTGAAATCTGTTGTCAAAAA
>ERZ778024.2953-NODE-2953-length-13324-cov-5.899616_pt1 | contig 13324 bp, 12 predicted proteins | sample MGYA00375754_ERZ778024 | MGnify/ENA primary metagenome ERZ778024 (study PRJEB29350, sample SAMN05389827) | bioreactor metagenome | isolation source: Thiocyanate bioreactor | place: South Africa: University of Cape Town | collected 2014-02-18 ... | reverse complement strand
AGAATAAACTCTTCCTACATGATCAATAAAATATGAATTTGATGTGTCCTTGCCATCTCCTTTCATCACTCGGATAAGTGGAACTTGGATCCCTTCGACCTTATCTTTAAATCCAGAAACAAATAGAAATGCAATATAAACGTATTCATCTTTTTTGCCATATTCCAAGCACTTATCACACAATTCATCAATAATTTCTTGATCCTCTTTAGGGTACTCCTCTTTCGCACCACAAACCGAAAATGCAATTTTGTTCCATATTAAATTTTTCTCAGATTGAGCATCATATTTTTCCCATACACGATCACTTAATCTATCAGAGAAGTTTTGTTGAGTTATTGTTGTATTTCTCTTCCATTTAACTAAATTTATAATATGTTGTTGTTCTTCTTGTTGTTTAATTTCTTCAGAAATTCTCTTCCCTTTAAATGCCTCCAATAGCTTAATTATGTTTTTAGAATTTCTAATCCTTTCTTGAAAATTGTCTTCACTTTCTCCATTTTTTTTCTCTTCTTCTCCTTTCTCTCTCGCAATATCAATTGCAGTTTTTCCTTTATTATCCTTTGCATAGAAATTTACATTTCTTCCACTAACTAATATTATTTTAACAATTTCAATATGCCCTTTTGAACAAACAATATACAATGGGGTGTGATTAAAACAATTTTCTGGAGTAGTGACATCAATCCGATCATATTTTAATAATATTTTCACGATTTCAATTTTTCCCAAAGAACAAGCAATATAAAAAGGTGTCTGGCCATATTTTTCTTGCCAATTAGTGTTAACCTTGGGGTTAGAAAGTAATTTTTTCACCAATTCAACATTTCCATGTCTACAAGCATAATAAAATTGTATCCCTTCCGATTGTTGAAGTGTTTGAACAATATTCATTTTTCCTTTTTCTCTTGCAATCTCAATCGCCGTTTTTCCTGTGCCATTCTTTGCATTTAAATTCACATCTCTTCCACTCTTTAGTATTGATTGTAAAATTTCAATATATCCTTTTTCACAAACAATATAAAATGGTGTTTGACCAAGGTGATTAGCTTTATTGATATCAACAATTCTTCGATCATTTAATAACAAGTTCACAATTTCAATATTTCCAGTACAACAAGCAATATAAAAAGGTGTTTGGCCAATGTTATCCACTTTATTTACATCAATCCTTCCATCATTTAATAATAACTTCACAACTTCAATATGTCCATTCAAACAAGCTATATAAAAAGGTGTTTTTTTATTTGTTTTATTTCTATCAAGTCTTTTGTCATTTAATAATAATTTCACAATTTCAATATGCCCTTTGTGACAAGCTTCAAAAAAAGGTGTCCAACCTTCATTATTTTCTTTATTAATATCAACACTCATATCCTTTAATAATAATAGCAACACTTCAGTATGTCCGTTACAACAGGCCATATAAAAAGGCGTTGAACTAGAATGATCTGATTTATTTACATCTACTCTTGGGTCATTTATAAATAACTCCACAATTTCATTATGTCCTTCTTGACAAGCAATAAAAAATAGAGTTCTTCCAAATTGATCTTGATAATTGATGTTAATTTGTGGGTTTTCATCAAGTAATCTCTGAACCTCTTGAACTAATCCTTTTTTACAAGCTGAGAAAAGTTGTTTTTCCATATTTTTCTCTTTAAATCTTCTTGTCTTTTAGAATCCAAAAAAAAAGTTAGCCAAGGCAAAGAAAGCAAAATAAAGTCACTCTTCTCCTCTGTTTAACAATAAAAATTAATTAAGGTCACTACTTTAATTGATTCAAAAAGTTCTAAATTGATTGGAAAAAAAAAAATTAACGAATAGATTTTAATCAGTTCATTGAAAAAAAAAAACCTCAGTTTGTGAATCACTTAATTGAGAAAACACTCTTCTTTCTTCTTCTTCTTCCTTGTGAATTAATTAATAGAAAAGTCTTTTCTTCAGTTTGTGAATTTAAAAAATGAGAAATATCAAAGATTCTTAATTGTGAAAAAAAGACAATTTTCAAAAAAAAGAATAGATTTCAAAGGTGTAATAGAAAGATACAATAGAAATAGAATGATGGATAAAATGGATCAAAATGAATTAGATTGCAAACAAAAAGAAAGGCTTTAATTATGAAAAGAGATATCTGAACCAAAAAAAAAAAAAAAAAACAAAATTGATTTTTTTTTTATTTTTTTTTTTTTTTTTTTTTTCCTTTTTTTTTTTTTTTTTTTAAATTTTTTTTTATTTTTTTTTTTTTTTTTTTCTTCAATCAACTCGTTAGATCTCTATTATAAACCTCTTAAGATTCCTTCAACAACAATAACATCAGTTAAAGACATCTCTATAAAGTTTCAATAACATTTGTTATATTATTCTTAAACCTTTTTTTTCTGAAAAAAAAAACCCTGACCAAAAAAAACCTTGCTCAAAACTTTTGAAAAAAAAAAAATCATATTTTTTTTGTTCAATAATTATTTTTTAACATTATAAGTATTATAATTCTAAATTTTTTGTAACAACATCAATTGATAAGTTCTTACTTTACTTATTTTTTCTATAATTCAATCATAAGAATCAATTATATTTTCTTTTTGGAGAAGAGGAGAAAGAGGAGGTTTTCAATTTTACTTTGATTCTTTGACCCCTGCAACCAATTAATTATTATTTGATTGATTGTTCTTCATTTAATTAATTTCTTTTACCGTTTGTGAATTTATTATTTAATTTTTTTTTTCTTCTTCTTCTTGATGGTTGGTGTTACTTGTATTACACAATGAAGTTTAGTTGGAAAGAATGGAACATCTGTTTTGTCATCACATTTCTACTAATTTACATCTCATCTCTGATCTTCATTTCATTCTTCCTTCCCAATCAATGGAGTGAACAAGAGAAAGATTATGGATCAATTCTCCCAGGTATTTCTTTTCTTTTCCCTAGTGAAATTTTTTAAAAAAATCTTTAATTTAAAACCAAAACTTTTTTGTTTTTTTGTTGGTAAAAAAAAAAGGTATTCTTGGGAAAGATGGAAGTTCATTTTCTCAAACTTCATATTGGAATAAACTTCATTTTTTATGTTGGACAACTGAGAAAGAATCATGGGGATATAGACAAAATAAAATATTGCAACTTTTATTCGTCCATTCTCCTGATGCAATTGTAATTGTAATTTCTTCATCACTTCCAAAAGATTTCTTTCAAGAATATGAAGAACTAGGATATCGGATATATATTGTTCCAATAAGTCAAGAGGTTTCTTTTTTTTTTTTCAACCAAAGATTAATTGATTATCCTTAATAATTAACTATTTCTAAAAAAGTTAATTATTCAATATGGATGGTATGGAGATTATTATTCAAAAAAATGGATTTCACAATGGGATAAATGGAATAAATATGGATACTTTTATTCACATTTAACAGATTATCTAAGGTTTTTATTCAAATGTCAATTTCATTCAAAATTAATATCAAAATCAAAATCAAAAAAAAAAAAAAAATTCAAGATTTATTCTTTTATATAAATATGGAGGATTATATATGGACACTGATGCAATTTGGCTTCGAAACCCAAGTTTAATTCAAGGAGATAAATTAGAATTAGATTTTGAATTTATTGGTTCAGATCAATCTGACTCTGATGCAGATTGGTTTTTAGATAAGGATGGTAAATATCTTTTAAATAAAAAAGATGAAATCTAGCAAATAATGATCAAAATTAATCATTTTTCTTTCTTTCTTTCTTTTTTAAAGGATTATATCTTGCACCTGGAGTAATGAGATTCAAAGCAAATAATCCCTTATTATTTCATGCTTTAGAGAATTCTTTTCGGTTTTTTTATTTATTTATTTTTTTTCCAATGATTTATTCATTTTTTTTTTAAAAAAAAAACATTTTTAGTGATTACAACCCCGATTGTTTTAATTGTGTTGGACCAAAAGCTATTACAGTTGAAACAAAAAACTATGGATTCCGTCGTCCTTCATTTGAAATATTAGTTCCTAAGATTTTATATCCTTTTTTCTATGCTAATGTTGCTGAAAATGTTTTTTTTCTTTCTTTTTTTTTCCCTCAAAATCCAATGATCAACCTTTATAACTCATTACTTCTTTAGACTTTTCAAACTTCAAATGAAAAAGATTTAGTAACAAAAAGTTTAATAAAATCTTCTTGGTCATTGCATTTATTTGGAAAAGTGACAAAAGCTGTTGAAATTCAAAAAAATAGTATAGTGGAAGAAATTTTTACTCAATATTCACTTCAAATTCCCTTTGCTCAAGTTTCTCAATCTTTGGAAATGACAGCAAATAAACCGATCATAGAGAATTTTCCTTTAAATATTAAACATCCAGAAATATATATTTCAACTCATGGAAAATTTGGACGTTTTTGGGGTTCTGATATTATTTTTTTGAGAGGTAATTTAATTTATTATGGATTTTATTTGTATCTTATCTTTACTTATTTATTTATTTATTTATTTTCGAAAAAAGGTGGTAATCCTTCGGATTATTATGAATTTACTGTTTCTGTAGAGCTAGGATCACTTTCTTGGTTAGAAAAACCAGAGGTTTGGAAAAGAAAAACTTCTATTGTTACTTCTCAAAGAGCAAAATTAAATTATATTTTTTCAACTCTCATCTATCATCCTCCACAAATTGAAGCAAAACAATCTTTTGTAAATGTTTCTACCAGTTATCATGATAAATTTGAGCTTATTCTTCTCCAAAAAGATGGCAATGAAAAGAAAGAAAAGTATTTTTTTTTTTTTTTTTTTTTTTTTTTTTTCAACCCAAATTCAAAATCGAAAACAAAAAAAAAATGAAAATTTAGAGAGCTCGAAGTTACTATACCTATTTTTATTTATGAAAAGATGACAACGATTATTACATATATCATGGGATGTAGTATCCCAGACAATTTCCCTCTAAATAATATTGAATCCAATTTCTTAGGGATTTTAATTTGTTTTCAAGAAACACCTGATGACCATTATGCTATTCTTGAAGAAAAGGACAAGATTAAATGGGCCATTATTTGGAATGAAAGTTATCTCAACAAGATTAAAGGAGGTCTAATCTGGGTCAAAACAAGTCATTTTGTTTATATTCCACCAACATCATTGACCCTTCTTCGAGAAGATTTTGGAATTTATTTAGAACTTATGCTTTCTGAGAAAATTAACTTTTTAGGTTTCTTCTTCGATTCCCTTCCAGTCAAAACAGATTTTGGAACATTTCATGTTATTTTTTTATTATTTTTTTATTTCTTTTTATTAATTGAATTATTTAATAATTTCAAAATAAAATAAATAAATAGATTTCAATAATTAATTCAAAAGAGAAAAGAGTAGATATAAAAAGAGAACATAGAGGACTTGTTTCAAGTTATTATCGTGTTGATTATGTTTCTGGAGTTTTTATAGGAGAAACTGGGGCTGCTAGATCAGGGTCATGGAAAAATATTCTCATTAACTCTCCTCTTTTCTTTTGGCAAGCTAGGTTCATTTCCTTCTTTTCGTTTTTAATTCCTTTTGAATTTAATTTTCTTTTTTTTCCTCCCCTTCAAAATAGAAAACAAGGTCTTGAAACAGCATTTTGTAAATTTGGAATAACTAGAATGAGTTTAATTGAATGGGCTACAAAGAAAACTATTAGATTGAATGATATGATACAAAATAGTTCATTTAAAATTACTATTTAAGAAAAATAAATTATTGATAGATAGATATAGAAAGAAAGAAATATAGAAGAAAAAAAATTACTTTTTTTTTTTTATCTCTAAGAATTTTTTTTATTGTTCATTTTTAATGAAAAAGAAAGAAAAAAACAAAAGACAAGGAGAAACTATAGTTTACAAGTCTTCTTTGAAGGTTTCAGCTTTAGCTTTTTCGTCTCTTGGGGTTGCGTTTAAAGTAATGAATTTTTGGAAATCTTCAAGAGATCTATCACCAGCATAATCGACAACAGAACCGTCAGCTTTGATGAATTTGATAGTTGGGAAACCTTGAACTTGGAAAGGTGTTCCTTCTGGGAGATCATTTTCAGTGGCATCCATTTTGGCAATGACGATGTTTTCATTGTCAGAGTAGAGTTCTCCTAGTTCATCATAAATTGGAATGAGTTTTTTGCAGTGACCGCACCATGGAGCATAGAATTCAATCAAAACATCTTTGTTTTGTGACATGATGTCTTTGTAGTTCTTTCCGACAACAACGACAACATTTCCTTGTTCAGTTGGGATTGGTTCAGATTTAATAGATGGTTGAACTTCTCCAGAAAGAACTCCTGAAGCGAGAGCACGAACACTATTTATTAGAAAGAAAGAAAAAATTCAATTAAAGATAAGAAATTCATAAATTAAAATTAAAATTATTAAAATCATGAATTAAAAATTATAAATTGTGAATTAAAAAAAAAATTAAAAAATTAATAAATTAAAATTAATTTTTACCTTTCGGCAGTGATTTCTCCTGTAAGGGGGTATTTAAGGTTTTGTTTTGGGTTTTGAATTCCAAAAGCTGGCCAATCTCCGACTTTTAAGTTCAAGTTGCTTGCATGTCCTCCATATTGAACAGCATCAATGTAAACAAAGTTCATTTTTCCTTTGAATTCTTTGGCAACTGGTTCAACAATGCTTCCAACAGATTGTCTGGTTTCTTCAGTGACGAAGAGATAAGCTAATGGGAGTCCACTATCAACAAATTTTTGGTAGTTAGCAGGGCCGATATCATCCATGGTTGGGACAGCATTTGCTTTAACGAATGAAGAGATTGAGGCTTTGTTGAAAGTTCCTTCAAAGACGTTTTTTCCTTCATCGAATTTTTTGAATAAAACAATAGCTGGGGCTTCAACTTCAAAATCGGTAATGATAGCTGCATCAGTAGTAACTCCGAAAACGTACTCATCACGAAGCTAATTCAAAAAAAATAATTTTTTTAAAAATTTTTAAAAATAATATTAAATAAATAATTTTTATGAAAAAAGAAAAAATAAAAGAAAAAAAAGAAAAAAAAGAAAAAAAAAACCATTTTGGCAACTTCAGTGAATGATTTGAAACCTTGATCGCTATCTGATTTGAAGAAACAAAGAACAACAACTTTATAAGAAGCAGAGAATTCTTTGGCTGTACCAGCTTCAAGAACAGTGAATGCGGGCATAAGTTGTCTGTTTTTTTTTTTTTTGAAGAAAAAGAAAAAAAGTAAAAGAAAAAAAAATGAAATTGATAAATTAAATAAATAAATAAAATTGAAGAATTCAATACTTTTTCATGAATGAAACAATGGCATCGGCTTCTCTACCTCCATTATATTCAGATGGTTTTCCTTCTCTAAAGACTTTAAGGGTTGGGTATCCTCTAACATCAAATCTTTGACAAATAGCTTCTTGGGCAGTACAATCGACTTTGGCAAGAGCAGCAACACCTTTAAGTTCAGTGGCAGCTTTTTCGTATTTAGGAGCAAGGTTTTTGCAATGTCCACACCATGGGGCAAAGAATTCAACTAAAATGACATCGTTTTTTTCGAGAGTTTCATCAAAATCATCTTGAGTTAAGTCGAGAACATCAGAGGCGAAGACAAATGCAACGCATGCAAAGAAGGCAAAAAGAAGTGAAAATCTCATTCTATTAAATGAATTGAATAACAAAAAATTTCATTAGCTTATTGTTATTTATTATGAAAAGGGGAGAAAGATATATGAATTATAAGAATTATAATTATAATTATTAGTTCAATAAGTGTTTTACATTGTCTCTAAGTATTTGAATTTAACAATTATATTGTTTGTTAATAATAAAAATGAATAAAATTGAGTTTCAAATATTTAATTTATATACTTTTTTTTAATGTTTTAAAGGGTTGTAATAAAAAGAAAAAAAAAAAGATTCTTATAATTAAATAAATAATGGAATGTGAGCAATAAATAACCAAATAACACCTTTATTATGTCAATTCAAAAATACTTTCAAGTTCAATAAAATAGAAACAAAATTATGAAAGAATGACAGGATTGCAAATTGTTATTATTAGGAAATCTTTAATTATTTGATTTGTTTTTGTTACAAATATTCAATAGTTTCACATTCAATATACTTTATAGTTTGCGATTCAATAAAAAATAACTCAATCAATTATAAAAATCGAGAAAAATTGACAAAAATTGACAAAAAATCGATTAAAAAATGATTAAAAAATGATCAAAATACGAAGAAAAAAACGGAGAAAACGATGAAAAAACGATGAGAAAACGAAAAAATGATCAAAAAACGATGAAAAGACGATGAGAAAAACGATTAGAAAAAATGATTTAATAGAACAAAAAGAATAAGAAGAAAATAAGGAATCAATTGCCATTTATAAGAAAACAAAGATACGTTTTTTTATTATTTAAATAAAGTAAGGATCAATTTTCTCAAATGAAAGAATGAAAGATGAAGTGTTGAAAGACTTCAAAAAAAAATCAAAAAAATCATCCAAAAATTTTTTGATTTGAAATCTTTTTTGAAAAAAAAAAAAAAAAAAAAAAAAAAATTTTTTAATTTAAAAAATTTTTTAAAAAAAAAAAAAAAAAAAAAAAAAAAAAAATCCTAACTCAAAGGAAAATCTTAAAATCAATTCAAAAATCACGATCAGGTTTGTCGCTTTAATGATGATATGTTTTCGAGATATTCTTGATTGTGTTGTTTTTTTAAAGATTATTGGTGTGTTTCACAAAAAGAAGGAATGGAAAACGTTTTTCTTTTTTTCGAAACGAAAAAAAAAATTTTTTTTCAAAAATATTTATACCCCTTTCCAATTTTTTTCCATTTTTTTTTCTTTTCGTGGTCCAATCATTTCTTTCCACCACTTTTTTCTTGTTTGTTTGATTTTTTTTTTTTTTTTTTTTTTTTTTTTTTTGTTCTGGATTGTTTTTTTGTTTTTTTTTTTTTTTTTTATTTTTTTTTTTTTTTTTTTTTTTTTTTTTTGAGTTCAGGATTGACATTCGTGTTTGTTTTTGTTGAAGACAAGATAAAAAAATTCCTATTACCCGCTCACCGTTCTCTATAATCAAATCTTTACAAGTTCTTCTGCAGTTCTCAAAATCATCCAACATATTCAACCTCAACAAAAGAAGCAGTTAACTTCAAATCAAGTCAACTACTCCTGCCAAGTCAATTTACTTTACGATCAATGTTTTAATTTTTCTGTGGAATGATGAGATTATAAATTGAAAGGAAAACAATTTTATTATGAAAATGATCATGGATGATGGTGGCCACTACTTTGCAAGATTCTTTTCAATCCATCTAAAGAACTCATGATTCAACAAGATTTCCCCGCAGTCCTTGACCAACTTGATATGTCCTTGTGTTATCTTCTCTAGTGCCAGATTCAAGTTCTTGACTCGGACTTCATTAGCAGAAAGTTTTTGTTTTTGCTGTTTTAAACTCTCATTCAATTTTTCAATGTCTTCTAATATATTTCTTCGCTCCTCTCTTGGTAATTGATCTTTTTCTGACTTCTTTTTTTGAATTTCTATTTGGATTTCATTGATTTGTTGTTGGTGCCCTTCTGGGGAGTATTCCTAGAATTTTATTTTATTTTATTTATGCTTATTTATTTATTTATTTTCAAAGAAGAGACCTTAAAAATGGCTTTCCTTTCATGGAATGTAAAAGAAACTATCTCAGTTAGAATTTGGACAGAAAAGTCCATGTAATTAGAGGCACTTGCAAAGTTTTCAAGAGTAAAAATGAAGATGCTTCCGAGAAACAAAACTTTAAGCTCAACTTCGTTTCCAGTGACCGAAATACTGATAAATTTTGTGTACTCAAAGTCAGTTGGCTCCAAAAATATTAATGCTCTTTTGTTCCAATAAATATCTCCAAGGGTTATTTGTATAAGTTCCTGGAAGCATAAAGGTTTTAAAGTAAAATTGTAAACAAATGAGGAAGATTCAACAATTAAATTGTTTTCTTCAAGAAAAACTTTGAATTTTTGTTTGTTGGTTGTGGTCGAATTGTTTGGGGTTAAATTTGAGAGCTGAACAACCTCGCAAAATCGAAGTCCAGCATCCAAAAGAAGGACTCCTTTCTCATTTTCGACCTCAAATGGAAAGAGGAGAGCAACATGAACCAACCTTTGAGAAGGTTGGTTGTCCTTTTTGGAAGTTCTTGTGCAACCAACAAAAAGAGAAGCTTCCCAAGCATTATCTTTGCTCAACAATAATTTTTTGAGTTGACAAGCAACACAAATACAATTTCCTCCAAATTGAAGGTGGCAATCTAAAAGTGAGCTTAACTCACAGTTTGTTTGAAACAAATGGTGAATAAAAGTAATAGATTTTGCAGAGCTAAACTCAATGCTCTTCATCTCTAAATTAGCATCTTGTTTCATTTCCTCAAGTTTTTCTTTGTCAATTGATTGATAATTCATCTTTCGTGTTTTAAAATAATAATAATTGTAATTGAAAATAAAATAAAATATATAATAATAATAATAATATTGAACAGGGAAAAAAAAATAATAAATTTTTGTAAAAAGTTTCTATTAAATTTTAAAAAAATGAAAATAACAAAAGTTTAGATCTGAAGAGAGTTTAGATTTGAAAAAAAGCGTGTGTCAGAAAAAAATAATTATGCAAGAAAGGTTTTGTTTTGTTTTGATTTTGTTTGAACCAATCAGATATCAGAATTCTCTCCAAAACAAACAAAATAATTGATTTTTCCTGTTACGTCATAAAGAAAATCAAAGAAAATCAAAGAAAAAAAGGTCTTGCTTTCAAATCACCATCCAACGACTGCTCCACTCACTTTCTAACATTAGTCCTAGCTCTTGGAACTCTATCTTTTACATAACCATGAAAAAATACGAAAATACTGGTTTTTTTTTTTTTTTTCCATTTTTCTTTTTCTTTTTTTTCTTTTTCTTTTTTTCTTTCTTTCTTTTTTCTTTTATGATTAAATTAAAATCCAACCCTTAGACCTAACAGAAGAGGAAGCGGCTGTACTTCTTGAATCACTTCTTTGTTAAGATTATGAAAATTCTATGAACAGTAAATTTTGTATCCTTCTTCAATAAAACATGTAATATAACTTGGTTTCTTTTCATTTTTTTTTTTTTTTTTTTTTTTTTTTTTTTTTGTTTGCAAAATTTATTTGATCAAGCTCCTCCGAAGGTTTTTCTCCTCCCTTTATCCAATGTTTTGAGAGCCCTTTTTTTTCACAAATTTAATTTATTGAATTTTTTGTTTAGTCCTTTCTTTTCAGGTATCATTCCAACCTGTTCATTTTCATTTCATTTTATTAGCTCATTTTAACCTTCGGCAGCTTCTTTCATTTGTGCGACCTAATTTTTTTTTGTCTCATCAACTTGTATGCCCGTTAACAGAACTTAAAAGTTACAAATCATCAAAAGTTCCATTCAAAATACTAAAATAAATAAGAATCAGACTTGCTGAATCGCTTATCCTCAAAGAATTTGATATTTTAGAAGGAAAAGTGGAACTTCACAAAAACCAAGCCTTAAAACTCTTCACTTTAACCCAAAGAAAATCAAGATATTTTGACACTGTATTAATCAACCACAGTAGTTACTCGATACTCGGACGCTTATTGATTGGGAGATAAAAAATTTTTCAGAAAAAGGAATGAAAAAGCTTCACTTAATTGATAGAAATTTAAAATGCAAAGTAGGAAAGATTTTGGTCAATAATAGTTGGAATAATTGGTCTGTGTAGATATCTGGACCATGATTGGGAGTAACTTTTGAGCCCTTCGATAATATGTCCTCGGAGTTTAAACTTGACCCTTTGACTCTTTCTCTCATGCGAACTTGAATCGGAATTTTGAACAATTAGAGCAACAAACTAGAACTATGGTTTCTTCAATAACCAAACAAGTGAACCAGATGACTTTGATACCTCTAAGCGCTCTTTTTTCATTGAATTGGATGGAAAATATTTTTTTGGAACTCTGGTCTTTAACTTACAATTTGATTTTTGTAAATTGTAGATTAAAGATCAGTGGACTCTGCCAATTGTTAACTATGAAATATCAAGAGGAAAAAGCATTGTCATTTAAGAGGAATTGATTATCAAAAAAGCAATCGATGAATAAATTTACAAAGTATAGAAAGGATTATGCTTCATTTTTTCAAGCTTGCGTTCCATCTGAACACGATCATCCTTTCCGTAAATCTTTTCAATAATCCTAAGATGAGCAATAAGGTTTTTCTTTATTTTGCTTTTTTTTTTTTTTTTTTTTTTTTTTTTTTTTTGATCATAGCTTGAAAAGCTTGAAATTCAAAAATTTAATTACAGCCAACTAGGAATTGAAGAGCCGAACACTTTCAAGAATACTAATTGATATCCTTTTAATACTACCCTACAACGAAGAAAATTGTATTTTTTCTTTGCACAATATTCAATTTCTTTAAAAAAAAGAAAATAAATACATCAAAAGTACTCAACCTTTTCAATGAGTTGCATACTACAAAACTATCCAAGGATAACTTGAGCAATTTGAACGGATGACCTTTTATATCAACTTTATTGGTTCTAGGAAAGTGATTACAATGCTTTTGAAAAAAAGTGGTAACTGATTTTTTTTCAACTCTATTTTCAGACAAAAGGGTTAACATTTTATTTTTTTAAAACAATGGGCTTTGCATTCGAATGAAAAAAACCTTTAAAAAAGAAAAGGATCGACTCCATTATGAATTCAATGATGAAAAGCTTTGCAGAAAAATTCAGATTAAATTTTGTTCATTTCAGTAAGTTTTTTTTTTTTTTTTTTTTGTTCAAATAAACTAATGAACACAATATCAGAACCACTGGTTGATGACTCCCTGTATTTGATAGCAACGCTTTCAAGCTTTCTATCAAGATTATTTTTTCACTCCAACTAGATCCGACTTGTGGAAATCTCATTTTCCCTCATTCTTTCTTTACTTTGCCTTTCTAATTGGCCTTCTTTGATCTTCAACTTCGAATGAATGGAGTTAAGATTGGTGTTTATAGTATTCCTTTCTGCACCGAGCCAAAACATGAGAGTCCCAAAAGAAACCAGATTAGAGTCTCCATAATTTTTAAAGGATTGAATGACAGTTATTAACAAGCCCAAATCAAGTTTTTCGATGTTTAATGAAACAAAGGAAATAAAATTGAGAGTTCTTCAACAATTGTTTCATATTTAAGGTTTTCTTCTAATTTTTTTTTTTCTTTTTTTTTTAATCTTTTTTTTGAGTGGCCCATTTCGACTTGAAATTCAAAATTTTAGTTCGTCAGCAAAGAACGAAGAGTCAAAACTTTCAAGAGGACTTATTCTTGATTTTTTTTTTTTTTTTTTGATTTTCAGA
>ERZ778024.2950-NODE-2950-length-13330-cov-5.382524_pt1 | contig 13330 bp, 18 predicted proteins | sample MGYA00375754_ERZ778024 | MGnify/ENA primary metagenome ERZ778024 (study PRJEB29350, sample SAMN05389827) | bioreactor metagenome | isolation source: Thiocyanate bioreactor | place: South Africa: University of Cape Town | collected 2014-02-18 ... | reverse complement strand
AAATAAAAATGGATTAAAGAAATTCTTTTATTTTGTGACACAAATTTTCTTTATTCCAATTTGAAATTTTTTTTCTTTCGAAGTTCGTTTCCTCTATCATTTGATTTGCCTTTGCTTAACTTCCATTATTTCTAGGCCTTTGAAATCAAACAAACAAAAAATGAGTCTTCAATTCCATCATAATGTCTGATTGAATCTTTTACAATAATGAAAATCAAACTTCCAAAGTATTGTAGCGCTATTGAACTCCGAGACATGATAAGGAAGGAAGGAAGGAAGAAAAGAAGATCTCTTCACTTCTAATCGGAATTTCATCATCAATAAAACGATGTGCATGAGCAAGAGATCCCAGTAAAAGTATGAACAACTTTTCAGATCTAATGTGTAATTCTCTTCAACATTTCTCTCTTGATTGTCGTAATGCTAAAATCCAATAATTTCGCGGCCTCTTCATTGCTTAAATCTTCAATCAAAAGAGAAATTCTTGGTCTTCAAATCGGACTTGTTTGAGGAAGTTGATTAAGAAACTGAAAGATTTTCTCAACAATGATAGTAACTTTATCCTTTTCGTTCCTCTTCTTCAGACATTGGAGGACACATTAAAAGAAAGTCAATCTGAAGCAAAAATCTGTGAAACTTTGGGATATCCTAATTTTTTGAAAAAAGAATAAGAATCAGAATAAAAAAACCAGAAAAATATAAATCAATAAAAAGTAAAATAAATCAATAAATTCTATCAAATTTATTCAATGTTGAATTGAATTGAACAGTATTAAAGAAGAATCAGAACAAAAGGTTGAAAAGAAGGAAAAGAAGAAGAAAGGCACACCAAAACAAAAACAAAAACAAAAAAATTTAAATTTTTTTTTTTTATAACTGTTCTAACAATTAATTCTTCAATAACAAGTAACTTTTCCAACTCCTATAAAGCTTCTTTCCAACTTCTTTTACTATCTTCTTCTTACTATCTTTTGATTTCTCTTTACTCTTCTTTGTTTTTCTTTTCTTTGTTTCATTGTTAATTTGTGATATGTTGAATGGGGAAAGATCTTTTGCTTTTTGACCCAATTTTTCAGGACCTTCAAACCTGAAAAAATAATGAATTTCATAGTCTTTATCTTCTTATTCCCATTCAAATATTTCTTATTTCATATTTCTTTTAGATTGAATGGATTTAATTAATTAACTCAATTGTTTTGTTTTTTTTTAAAAAAAAATATAGTGAAGAGGTCAGGAATTTGGCTTGTAGTTGTGTTTTTCATCCTTCTTTGTTTTGCATCAATTCCAGTTCAAGGACATGCTCATTCTCACTCCCATGGACATGGACACTCTCATGATCATGACCATGGTCACTCTCACTCTCATGGACACTCTCATTCACATTCTCATACCCGTAGACCCTCTCCTCCAAAAGAAACACCACATTCACATTCACACTCACATTCTCATTCTCATTCTCATCCCGATCAACAAAAAGAGACTGTACCTCATTCTCATTCCCATTCCCATTCTGATCAACCAAAGGAGTCTGTACCTCACTCCCACTCCCACTCACACTCTGAATCTGAAACAAAAACTCAAAATCCACCAAAATTGGGTTTCCGTCCAACAACTGAATTTAGTATCATACCAACAGATGAATGGCTTTATGCTCTTTTAGCAACATTATTTATTTCAATGTCACCAATTTTAATCCTATTTTTCATCCCAATCACTAGAACTGTTAGAACAGGACAACAAACAGCTGAAGTTGTAAACGAATCATTGTTAAAGATTCTTGTTAGTTTTGCTGTAGGAGGACTTTTAGGTGATGTATTTCTTCATTTACTCCCTCATGCTTTTGAAGCTGCTCAAGGGCACTCTCATTCTCATTCCCATGGACACTCTCACACACATACTGACTCAATTGAAGGGGGACATGATCATAGTGGAAGTCTTAAAATTGGAGTTTTCGTTCTATTAGGAATATTCACTTTCTTTTTCATTGAAAAAATTGTTCATTCAATTGCTACTGGACATTCTCATTCTCATTCACACTCACATACCCATTCCCATTCTCATTCACACTCTCATTCCCACCCGCACTCACATTCTCATTCACATTCTGAACCTGAAACAAAAACATCAGAAGATGAAAATGAAAATGACCAAAGTAAAGAAACAAAGGAAACAGAAGGTTTAAGGAGAAGATTTGTGCTTTTTTTTTTTTTTTTTTTTCTTCTTTTGCTATTTCTTTCTTTTCTTCCTTAACTTACTAAATATTCAATTATTAAAACTAGCCAAAATCAGAAAGTTCAACACAAGATGAAAACAAAGAAAAGAAAAGTCAAGAAAATATCAATCAAAATAAACAAGAAAATGAACAAACTCAAGAAAAAGATTCAAAAATTGTTGCTGGAATCTTAAATCTGATTGCTGATGCTTCTCATAATTTTACTGATGGAATGGCAATCGCTGCTTCATTTACTTCAAGTTATCAGGTTTAAATTTTTTTTTAAAAAAAAAATTTCATTTCATTTTAATTAAAATATCCAATCTTCCTTTTTTTTTTTTTTTTTTTTTTGAAAAGCTTGGAATTTCAACAACAATCGCAGTCTTTTTCCATGAAATTCCTCATGAAGTTGGAGACTTTGCTATTTTAATCCAATCTGGATTTAGTAAAAAACAAGCAATGATAGCCCAAGTATTCACTGGCTTTGGTGCGATACTAGGTTTCAAATTATTTTTCATTTATTTTATTCAATTTTATTTTATTTTGTTTAATTTTAATTTTATTTTCTTCTTTTTTAATCAAATTAAATTAAATTAGGAACACTTTTTGGACTTTTCCTTCATGCAATTAGCTCAATGAATACTTTACCTGAAGATATTCCAGCTGTTGGATGGATTATTCCTTTCACTGCTGGTGGATTTATTTATATTGCTACTGTCACTGCTTTACCTGATTTACTCAAACAATCAACATTTGCCCAAACAAATTACCAAATGTTGGCAATTATTTTAGGAATTTCTATAATGTATATGATCGCACTATTTGAATAGATCTTTTTCTTTCTGACTTACTCTTACTTTATTGATTTATTGACTCGAAAAAAAAGAAGAAAAAAAAGTACATGGAACCATATCTTTATTTTGAATTCATTTGAATATTATTTTTTGTTTGACAAGTTGGATACAGTTTGGTTGCATTTTTGCCACTCATCTTTCCCTATTGTTTGAAATATTTGATACTTATTGGGACAGAAACTGGAAAATTTACTGGGCAAAATGGAAAATGTGAGTTGCCTCTTAATGACTTTGAGAGTAATAAACTTTATCTTTTTTTATTATTAGAATTTCTTGTTAATTTTATTGCAATTAAAATAAAAATTGAAAGCGAAAGAAAAAAGAAATTTAACCTCTAAATTTTCACTTCAAATGTAACTATAAAGTGTACTCAAGATAAACGAAAACTGTTCTTGAGATTAAAGAATCTTCCAAGGAGACAAGCTAGATGGAGTATAAAGAAGCACAGGCCAGAGCAAACTTGGATGAGATTCACAGCAGCTTGATTTCAGGCTAAATTTTATGATTCTTTCTTGGATGAGATTCAGAATTTGCCAGTGACCTACAAAAATAATTCATCTGCTTAGATGACAAGCTCCATTTTCAATGAATGGTTGAGAAACTTTGATCGTTCATTAGATCGAAAAATTTTATTACTGGTTGATAATTGTTCAGCTCACAATCTTGAACCATCCACTACTCTCAAAAACATAATGTTGCACTATCTACCTCCAAACACCACATCAGCGCTTCAGCCCTGTAATACTGGCATTGTTTGAGAAACAGAGTTTCTTTCCAAAAGGTCTGACATCAAGAGAAAATTTAACTTATTGAAGTGATCACTAAATTGGAGAGCTTATGGGACTCAAAAGAACGAAGACTATGAGTACATTAAAGCCAGAAGAAATTAGATAACTGAGAAACTTAAAACTCTTCTTATCGAACATCAATTGCACGATATTTCGCCATGATGAATTAATTGCGTCACGCTTGGAGGAGAGTCAGAAGTGGGAGGAATTCAAAGCTTTGCTTTTCTTGAACTAAGCCGATCAATTCATTATGCAACTTAGGTTAGTGACTGAAACTCCCTCCAAACTTTTTGGCCATGTTTTTTTTTCTGAAAGTTTTCCTCCATGTTTTTTATATTTTCTTGATCTCTTTTCTCATTGGTCCATTTTCTCTCTTTTTGTTGTTGTGGATTGGTTGGAATGTAAAGTGATTCCTATTAAAAAGGGCAAAATTTTTTTTTCTTTTCTTTTTTTGCCCATTTTTAGGGATGAAAAAACCGTGTCAGAGTCCAAGTTCAGAGAGTTATAAACCGTCTAATTGGGATTAAGATGGGCATTAGAGGGTGAAGTTGAATATTTATTTTTATGCTGTTTGAAATTTTTTTTTTTTTTTTTTTTTTTTTTTTTTTTAATTGTGTGCAAAAAAGAAAAAAGAAAAGGTGTTTTATATCCTTCATTTTTTTTTTTTTTTACTTTCTTTCATTCTTTCAATCTTCTCTCATATCATCTCATCTCATCTCATCTCCATGTTTTTTTCTTCTCTTTTCTTTTGTTAAAATCTATCATCCATCCATCTTTTTATTTTTGTTAAAATCTCAAATCTTTTTGTTGATTTTTGATGATTTTTTTGATTGAACTCTAAAAAATGTGCAATTTTTCAGTAGATTCCAAAAAAAAGATTTGTTAAATTTTAGATTAAAAATCTCACATCTTTGTGATGATTAGAGGAAATCTCTTAATGATTATGAAAATTAATCAATTTGAATATGTTGGTAATAAGATTTTTAATGATTATCTTATTTTTTTGGGGATTTGAGGATATGATTTTTTTTAAAGTATCTCCTTTTGAATTTTACAAGATCTCAAAATTAATTTTTTTAAATGTGAGATCTCAATTGGGGATGATCATTGTGCACAATTAAGTAAATAATTAAGTTTGAAAAAAGAAAGATCAAACTTTGAAAAGTTATTTTTATTATTTTTTATTTATTTTTTATTAAATAAATTTTAAATATTTGATATTTATTTGAGATCCCATCTCCTTGGGAATAGGGGATCATAGTTTAATTTTTTTTGATAATTTCTTTTTTAAATAATAAAATAACTTATTATATCATTTTATTTCATTCAATGTTCTTAATTCAAACTATTTATAAATTTTAAAATAGTATAGCATAGAAAATGGCCGATAAAATCAAAGGAAAGATGGATCAGCTCCGTCAACAAGCTGAAAACGCTGTAGATCGCGCTGAAGAAGCTGAACGCAAATTAAAAGAATACCAAACTACCCTCCAAAATCATGATAATGAAATTAAAGGATGGAAAAATAAGATTTATCTTTTAGAACAAGTTTTTTTTTATTTTTCTTTCATTTAAAAAATTATTTTGTTTTCAAATTATTGTTATTGATCTTTGTTTACTTTATTTTATCCAACAAAATGAATTATTGCTAGCCTTTCGTTCAATACTAATACTATTTAATTTCTTTTTTCTTATAGTCTCTTGATAGAGCTGAAGAACGTATTAATGCCCACAAGCCCCAAGGTGGAAATGGAAAAGGTTAAATTTTATTTATGCTTGACATTTATTTGTTCATTTATATTTATGTATTTCGTTTTTCTTTTTTTGTTCTACTTTTTCAAAAAAAAAGTTTAATTAATTGTATTTTCTATGTTTTAGGTGCAAGTGTTGATGCTATTAATCAAAAAATTGCTCTCTTGGAAACTGATTTGGATACCGCTGAAGAAGAACTTAGAGCTGCTCAAGAAAAACTTAGAGAACTCGAACTTGGAAAAGAAAATGCTGAAAGAAGTGTCAGAATCCTTGAAAAAGAAAGAGATGAATTGGAAAACGAAATTATGGCCAAAGATAAGGAATTGAACAAAATTAAGAAAGAATTACAAGAAACCCTTGACTCCCTTGATGGTATGTAAAAAAAAAAAACGAATAATAAAAAGTTTTATAAAAAGTTTACAAAATCCATCTCAATATTTTTTTAAAAAAACACAACAACAACAACAATAAGTATAATTGTAATTTCAACAAGAGAGAGGATTGAATTTAATTTAGAACGAGACCCTTCATTCACATTATTTTGAATCAATCAATTAAACTTGAGGAATGTTTGAACCATATTACAAGCTCAATTTTTGGTTGTAATTTTTTTTACTTTCTTTTATTTTTATTTATTTGGAATGTATAACTTTTTTTGTTGTTATTTTTATTTGAAAACAAAATCAACTCTATTACTGAGTTGGAAATTGAAGTAGCAAGCAACAAACAACAGACTTTGAAGTTTATTTCTGTATTTCTTTCGAAGAATTTCAAACGAAATCAAAGATTCAAAAAAAACAAAAAAAAGAGTTTTTTCCTTTTTGATTTTTTTTTTTTTTTTTTCTCTTTTTCCCGACAACAACAATCATTATCAATTATCCCCAATCCCAGAAACGCTCACCATAAACAAGACCCGACTCTTTTGATTGATTGTTCCTAATAACAAATAACTGTAAACAGCAACAGCAATTCAAATTTAAAACTCATAAAACTCTTCAATTAACACTTTAGTTTGTTGATATCTTTAGTTTGAAAAATTAAACTATTTCTTGTTTTATTTATTTGAATTTCATTTCCATTCCATTCTAAAAAAAAAAAAAAAATTGAAAATAAAAAAAAACAAAAATAAAATAAAATAAAACCCTTTGAACCCACAACAATAAACTGAATAACAGCTAAAAAAAATAGTAGAGGACAGAGAGAAACTACAAAAATGGGTGACTATGAATCATGGATTGAACAGGAGGAGGAAGCAGAAGAGATGGAGACCCTGAAAGATGAACAAGCTAGTGGAAAGAGTGATCCTAACCAGAGTACGAGAGCGGATATGACTGAAGCTGTTCCAAGAAGTGGGAATGCAAGAACAAATGCTAACCTTAGGAAGTCTGTTATTTTGCATGATATTGAAAAACCTACAAATGTAGGGAATGAGAGACAGAGTATGTATTTTACTGGTGATGAACAGGGAAGAAGGAAGAGTGAATCAAGAGTATTCCCTGGAGTTGAGATTCAATCAAGAGAAACCAAAATACAAAGTGGAAAGAAACAAGAGGTTATTATTTTATTGCATCTATATTTCTAGATATCAAAAGATTCAATTTTTTTATTAACTAATTTGGTCTTTAATTAGAGAATTGGAGTTGAAAGTCGTTGGCCTTTTGCAATTTTAGGTCTATTATTTTTATTTGGAGGTAATTCTTTTTTTTAAAAAAATCAGATCAAAATTTAATTCAATGATTTCAATGATTTCAAACTCAATATTTAATAATTTATATAGCTTTAGCAATGTGTGTTCTTGGAATAATTTGTATTCGTACATATTTTGTTTTAGCATTATATAATGGAAATGTTCTTCCACCAGGTACATTTGATGCTTGTGGCCCAGCTGGCGGTAATTTCTTTGATTTTTCTTTTTGTGATTCTTTAATTTTCTTTCTTTGATCTTTTCTTTGATTCTTATCCTTGGAGTTTCAATAAAAACTTTTTTCTTCTTTCTTTCTTTCTTAGGGGCAGGAGGCATTGTGATGTTAATGATTGGTGCAATCATTGTTGGAATATCTATTTGGCAATTATATAAATTAAAAGATATAAGAAGAAGATTTCTTGGATATACTCAAAAAGTATAAGTATAATGTCAAAATGCACTCAAAAATAATAACTTGTAACTGATAGAAAGAAAGAAAAAAATTTTTTTTAAAACACTCTTGAATATAAAAAAAAAATCAAAACAAAATGGAAGATCCTTTTTTTTTAAAGTTTATTTCAAATATAACTGAATTCTATTGGTATTTACTTAAAAGTTCTATAATTATAATTTAGCAAAGTTTATGAAAGAAAATTTTCTACTCCTTTTTTTCCAAACGAGAAAGTGCTTCTTTTGCTGCTCTTTTTCCAGCTTGGACTGCTCCATCCATAAATCCTTGATTCTTAAATGGAAATGAATTTTAATTAACATTAAATCAAATTAAATTAAATTATAAATATAATATTTTTACAATGATTGCAGTTTCAGTTCCTGCCCAAAAAAGTCTATCAATTGGACTTCTTAATGATTCAAAAAAACCTGGTGCAGTTAAAGATCTATTGGTAAATGGATCATTATGAGTCATAATTTTTTAAAAAAAATAAAAGAAAATGAAAAATGAAAAAGAAACTTACCCTGGAGAATATGTAGCAACGGGACAACCAACTGACCAAGGATCAGCATACCAATTTTTTTCATGATATAAAACAGGATTTTCAGCTTCTGAACCAAACCAAGTTGAAAGTTGTTGAAGAACCACTAAATATTAATTTTATTTTAATTTTGATTTTGTCTATTTCTAATTGAATCAAAAAAGAAAAGAAAAGAAAATAAAAAATAAACTTGTCTTTCTTTCTTCTTCAGTTCTTAAATGCCATTCTTTTGCACAATTAGCATTTATAAATGCAACTAATGCAGGTTGTTCTTCACCTCTAGAGATATTATTATTAAATATTTGTGATTACAAATATTAATAAATAATTGATACTCTGGACTTGTTCTAGTTTCATCATAAACATTAAAGACAGGACCATCTTTTTGATCATGAACAACTTCTCCTGAAAATCCTTTCTCAATCCAAAAGGCTTTTGATAAAATTTCATTAAAAATTTTGAAACAATAAATAAAATTAATTAAAAAGATATGCACCTTTTTCATAAAGAACTAAACATTTAATAATTGATCCCATAAAATTTCTTTGCATTAATTGTCTCCTTTTTGTTGTTTCAATAAAAAAATTTAATATCGATTGATTAATATTGAATGAAAATAAAAATAAAAAATTACTTTGGAGGAGGGAGGGGTGGTTCAAATCGAATATTATTTGCAATAACTGGAGGCATTGCTAATTAAAATTAATTAGAATTAATTATTATGAATTATTTAATTAACATTGTCTTGAAAGTTACCAATTATAACACATGAAGCTTTGAATACTTTATCATCTGTTGAAATTAAGACATGTTCTTCTAATTGGGTAATTAAACGAACTGGACTATTGAAATGAACTCTTGAACCAAGATGTTCTGCAATCTTGGAAAAGAAAAGAAAAAAAAAATTTAAAATTAAATAAAATGAGAGGGAAGGAAATGAAAGGAAGAAAAATTAAAATACTTTATCTGAGATCGTTTGAGCTCCAAGTCTAAATTTAAATTCTTGATGACCATCTTTGATTGATGTTAAAGAAGTAACAGTTCCTGCTTGTTTAGCATAAACTAAAAATTGTAATAAACTTAATTCATGAGCTTCTACTCCATGAACTCCTTGAACAACGATTCGAACTAGAGATTAATTTAATATGAGATTAAGTTGGTTTTTTTTTTTCAAAAAAAGAAAATAAATCAGTCAAAGTATTAAAAAATTACAAAGCATTTTTGTGAAAGGTTTTGATGTAATAGTTCCAATCCAATCTTCACAACTCATCAAATCATATTCATAAGCATTTGGAGAGTTTAAAGGGTTTTCCTTTTATTATGTTTTTCATTTAATTTGTTAATTGACAATCTCAAATGAAAAAGAAAAAGATAAAGATAAATACGAACAGGGTCAATTGTTTGAATCAAGGCTTCAATTTTTTGAGTTAAGAAATGGAGTTGTAACATGCCAGGTAATGAACGAAGGAAATTGAATTCAAATGAAGGAGTAGGACCACTATAATTTTTTTTAATTATACATTGTTATAATTTTTTTAAAAAAAAGAAAAAAATTAATCAATTCTTACTTTGTAATACATCCAAGAACATCCCAAATCTACTCAAGAGAAAGAAGAAGAAGAAGAAAAAATTATGCAAAAGAAATGAAATAAGAAAAGAAAAAAGAAAAAAGAAAAAAGAAAAATGCTTACAACTCTTCCTTCATATCTCTGTGGTACAGTTTCAACCTCAAATCTTTTAGCAAGGTCCATAATATAATGTTGATTTGTTCCAACCCATTGACCTCCAATATCAAACCTCACATTCTTAGGTCCTATTGGCATCGAGCAGGTCCTTCCTCCAACTCTCTCCCTCGCCTCAAACACTGCCACATTCACCTCCTTGTTCGTATCAACAATTTCTAAAGCTGCAGCAAGACCAGAGAGCCCTCCTCCGATGATTGCAATATCAATTGGAAGTTCTTCAATGTTCATCTTGATGGGTCCCAAAATGCTATAATCAATTGATTTTTTTAAAAGAAATTTTAAAGTCAAATTTATAAATCTTTTTTTTTCTTTTCAAGGAGGTTTCAAAGTCCCTTTTTTGGTCCATCAAAACAATTAATCAAACCAAGTTTTTTTTTTTTTTTTTTTTTTGATTGAATTCCCATGGGTTTGAGATGACTGATTATTTTTTTTCTTCAAGACTCTCTCGTGGTTGATTCTAAAGTTATATAACTTTAGACCTCTTCCTGCCCCTTCATTTTTCATAGGATTGATTGAAGATTTATTGAAGAATATAGAAAGAAATAAACCAAGTTTTTGAATCAAAATGAAAAGGTTTTTGGTTGATGGAATGATTGTATTATCAAGGTTGGTTGGGTTCCTTTCCAATGATTGAAATATCCATTATTGATTTGAAACTCAAGATTTATCCTTATTTTATTATTAAAATTCTCTCCTGCAAAGAAATCACTATTTTGATTATTTCATCTTTCCTTTGAGAAATTGTGTTGAAGGGTCTTCGAAGATCTTGCTCAAAGTTTTCAAAAATTAACCTTTAGGATTTCAATATGTAAATTTGAATTAATACTTACAAAAATGTAGATACTTTTCCTGATTCAAAACAGTGTTTGATATCCTCAATGCAATATCAAGTTAAAAAGAGTTCCAAAGAATATTTTTGCAAAATTTTAATTTTAAAAGAAAGTCAAGTCAAGATATTTCTCAAGTTTATTATTCATTATTACAACAATTTATTGTCCCCTATTTGATTAAAAAGAAGTTAAGAGAAGTTATTAAGAAAATTAGAAAGAAAGAAAGAAAGAAAGAAAGAAAAAAGGGGAGGAAAATTAAAAGGGGAAGAAGAAAAAAAAGTTTGGGACAAGAGAATGAAAAACGAAATAAGCATAAGAATATCAGAACAAGAACGAGAAAAGATAGGAAATTGAAGAGTGAAATAAAAGCTTCAGGAGAAAAGAAAAAAAGAAAAAAGAAACATACATTGCAAATTTTTCAGTCCAATCACGAGCTTGTTTTTCAAATTCTTCTTTATTTTCTCTATATTGAAGTGCAATAGCTGCGGTTTCATCAGTAGAGGCATCATCAGGATTGGGATCCATAAAAAGTGTATAAAGTGTATTAAGTAATTCAGTAACAGAGTTCTTTGGGGTCCATTCATTTAATAATTTCAAACAAACTTTACCATTAGGATTAATATTTGGATGATAAACTTTGGTTTTGAACACTACAGTTGGACCTTTTGATGGGTAATCTTCAGGAAAATCAATTGTGAAATAAAAAGTTCCATTCTCCCAAGGTCCTTCAGGTCCAAAGAGATTTCCTTCCCATTTGGTCATGTCATCTCCAATAGGTCCAGCTGAACAGCTATCAACTGGTTTTCTACTTAAATCTTGAAGTTCTTTTTGAATTTTCTTAACTGCAGCACTAGACATGATTTCCTTTTAAATTCTTTTGTTTCCTATTATTTTTTGAATTTAATTATGATTAATTAATGATATTTTGTGTTTTTTTTTTTTTGAGATCAAGAAATAAAAAAAATTTTTTTTTTTTTTTTTTTTAAAAAAATTTTTTTTTTTTTTTTTTTTTTTTTTTATGTTCGTAGTTATTATTGTTATAGTTTGTTATAGAAGAAGGATAACAAAAAGAATAAGAAAGAGAAGGCTTTTACTTTTGCAAATCGACTTGTGTAAGCAAAAAAAAAAAAAAAAAATTTTTTTTCTTCAAAAAAGTCGCCATTTTTTTCACCAGACAAACCCAAAAATCAATCAATACAAAAGTCAAAGAGGAGTTTCTTTCTCGTTTTGATTTCAAAAGATCCCTTTGCAATGCATTGAATTTCAAAATTATCAATCTTCTTAAAAAATAAAACATCTTTTCAAAAGAAAAATCATTCTCCTCCAAAAGTTTGAGAGTCCAAAAAAAAATCCAATCCAATCCAAAAACCTAAAACAGAAGTTGAAGTTGAATCACAATTTATTTCACTTTTTGCTGTGATATATTTTACAATTTCATTTTTCAATTTGAATTCAATATTTGAATTGCTTTGTTTGCTCGTTCTTCCGTTAATCCTTGATGAGATTTTGTTTGAACAACATGTCCTTTACTTTCAGAGTTCTCTAAGTTTTCTATATCATCAAGGGCAACCCAATGTGTAATTTTTGTCTTCTCATGTTCTCCAATTGCTTCTTCAAAAATACATGTCTCAAGTTTTAAGGATTCTTGATTGTGATGGACAAAATTTGAATCCCAATAGTTGATCCATTCTAAAATGACATTCATTCTTGTCCTTTTTTGGCCAGATGGAGTTTTTCCAATTAAAGGTAATATTGAATTCCCTTTTAAATGCTTCTCAATTCTAGCAATTTCTGTTGGCAGTGCTCTTAAACTTGAAGATAGAACAATTCGACATCGAGTTTCTTCAGTAATCCTTCTAAGTTGAGCAAAACAGTCTTGATTGAAATCGGGCTGTCTTGAAGGAATCATAACTCCATTAATATCAAGAAATAGAACCTTCATTAGAAATTTATGTTTTATCCTTTACTACTGTTAATTATCTTCTTCTTCTAATTCGTTTTTAAAAAATTTGTTGTCGGACTTTCCCTTCATATTTATAACAAGAACATTGGTGACTCAACCTCAACAGGGTTTGCATTCCCTCAAAATAAAAATGGGAGCGAGCCATTTTCAAAAAAACAGTGCAATAATCTTATTACCCTATTTCTTTGAAACAATAAGAATATTAAAAATTCAAATTGGCTTACTAATTGATAACATGTTGATTTTGCAGGTGAAATTGGAGCGGAACTTCAATGATTGTTATGTTAAAAAAAAAAAAAAAAAAAAAAAAAAAAAAAAAAGAAAAAAAAAAAAAAAAAAAAAAAAAAAAAAAATGGAAAAAAAAAAAAAAATTGACCACTCCATTTCTTATCAGATATTTTTTATGCAGTGGCTTATTCCTCTTTATTAAGAAAAACTTTCAAACATTTACAATCTTAACCAATTTTGCAAGAAATTTGATAAAATCAACTTTTTTTGAAGTCATTTCAG
>ERZ778024.2945-NODE-2945-length-13358-cov-6.226941_pt1 | contig 13358 bp, 16 predicted proteins | sample MGYA00375754_ERZ778024 | MGnify/ENA primary metagenome ERZ778024 (study PRJEB29350, sample SAMN05389827) | bioreactor metagenome | isolation source: Thiocyanate bioreactor | place: South Africa: University of Cape Town | collected 2014-02-18 ... | reverse complement strand
CCACCAACATTCATTATTTACATTTGTTGAATCTGATATTGTTAAATTTGAAAGTGGAGAAAGGCTTGAATCTGAATCTGGTTGTAATTGAGTTGAAATTGAAACTTTAATTCTCATTCCTTCTTCTAAATCCTCCATATCATCCAAAACGAAAAAATTTCCATTTTCATTGTACTCTAAAACAATTTTTGCACTTTCATCAACTTCAATTTTTAATTTGATATCATTTCTCAATTCTGATAATGTTTTTGCAGTTGTTTTTAATTTGTACAATTTTCCAAAGTGTTCAATTTCGTAGACTAATTTTAACAATAATAGTAAAAGTATTTTTCATTGGATGTTATTATGAAAAAAAAAAAAAAAAACAAAAAAAAAAAAACAAAAAAAAAAACAAATGAAAGTACTTTTTGATTCCTCTTTTTTTCTCTTTTCTTCTTCCAACTTTCTTTCTCTTTCTTTTTCTTCCAGCTTTTTTTGTTCTTTCAATTTTTTCTTTTCTTCTTCCAACTTTTCTCTTTTCATTTCTTCTTCTTTTTTCTTTTCTACTTCTTCAATTTTTTTTGTTTGTTCTTCCAATTTCCACTTTTAGAATGATTCAAGTAATTTAAATAAATACCTTTGGCAGCCCTAAGAACACCAAGTTTTTCTCTGGCTCTACTCAACTCCCTCTCGATTCTGAGTATTTCTGCTTGAGGTTCCATTTCCATCTTCTTAGCCCCGACACCAGATTTCATAATCTCGGCAGTGATCTATTATTGAAGAAAAAAAAGGTGCTTATTAATTTTGAATAGAGAAGAAGAAGAAAATAAAATAAAATAAAATAAAATAAAATAAAATAAAATAAAAATAAAAAATGAATAAAAAATGAATAATTGACCTTTTCAACACTTTCAACAGCTTCTTTTAATTTTTTCAAAGATTCTTCAGCAGCTTTAGAGAAGTTTAATAATTGTCCTTGAGCAGATAAATCTCCAATGGTGGGAGAAGCAGATTTAGAAGAAGCAATTAAAGTTTGTCCAAGGATTAAAGCAGCTTTAGAAGAATTAACTAAATTCCATTGAACAGAAGAATCATCAGGTTTTTCTGATAAACTTCGAATGGCAGTAACAAGTTGACCACAATTATCAGCAGCTCCTTTGGAGGCATTAATCAATTGCATTTGAGAAGCTTGATTTCTGTTTGAGGGGGAACAAGCTTTACAAGCCGAAATCAATTGAGTTGTTGCAGCAGCATGAGCTTTGGCAGCAATAATTAATTTTTTGAAAGCTTTATTTGTATCATCAGGTCCTAATACACTTCTAGCAGCATTTTGTAAAGCTTCAGCAGCAGTTCTCATTCTTGCTTGAGCACCAGGATCTTCTGGATTTCTGGCAGCATCTTTTGCAGCATTAACCATTTTGGTGGTTGCCTCAGCTAAAGCTTTTGCTACATCTAATAATCTAGCCTTTTCATTTGGATCAGAAGTTTTTTCAGCTTGTTGACGAAGAGCATTGACAAGTTGGGTGGTAGCAAGAGCCAAAGATTTGGCATTTGCAATAATAGCAGCAGAGTCTCCACTTGCATTGATTAAAGATTGAGTCGCAGTTATAACAATTTCTGCTTGTCTATCAATTTCAGAGAGATCACCAGTGCTCATTGTTAATCAAAGTTCCAAGAGACTCTTCAATTTCTTACTTAAAAAAATTGGGAAAAAAATCATTAAAGAGCAAACCAAAGTAAAGTAAGGGCAAACCAAAGCAAGGCTTGTTGATTGTGTTTTTTCATGATTCATTGGTTTTTACAATCAGCAAGCCTTCGTTCATGTCCTTATTCTTTCCTTAATTATTGACTTTTGTTTCAAAACTCCAAACTTTTCACAGAAACAATCTATCTGGAGTTTGATTCTCTGGTTGAATTCATGATAGCCATTTCCTATTTTTCTATTTTTTTATTTTCTTTTCTTGACTTTTTCTCTTTTTTATTTTCTTTTAACTTTAACGTTAAAGAAAAGAAAAGAAAAGAAAAGAAACCTCTGTATTCTAATGTATTCTTCTATTAGCGAGTCAATGCGAAAGTAATCCTCGCCGAAAACACAGTGATGCATCAGAAGAAAATGCTATTGCTATTCAAAAATTGATTGAAAAAAAAAAAAACGAAAAAAATCGACAGAAAAAATCGAAAAATTGATTCAAAATCGACGAAAAATTTGAACAAAATGAAAAAATCGACAGAAAAATTGAACAAAATGAAAAAATCGACGTTTGAAATCGAAAAATCGAAAAAAATCGACGTAAAAATCGTTTTTAATTATTGACCCATTTTTAACCTTCCACCATCAATCTATTCCATCTTCATCAACCCATAACTCCTCTAAAATCAACTCATCTCTCCATGATCCAATAATTCAAAATGATTTAACAATCAATTTATTTTGTTATAAAATTCATTATGTTTGTAAAAGATTCAGTTTTGATGTGGAAAAAAATGAATTTGAAAAAAAAAAAAAAATTTGAACAAAACAATGTTTGTGGGAATAGCTCTTTATTTAATAGAACTTAAAGTGAAACTATGTTAGTTTATTGAATTTGCAATACCTAACTCACTAACTATTGGAATTCGTTAAGAATTTTAAAAACAGCTCTAAAAGCTTGTTTAATGCATTTGAAGTCTGAACTGTAAGGTATTTTGTTAACGAAAATTCATATCTAAACTGCATAACAAAAAAAAAACAAGACCTTAATTATTCGAAACTTAATTATAGAGAACATTAAACTTGAGGGGAAACCCTTTGAATGATATTAAACTAATGATTTCATTTAAGAATTGCTTTGAATCATGAAAACATCACTTACAAAATCGTTTATAAAACTTCATCAATCATTTATCAATTATTAATAATATAATGAATAGATTTCAAAGATTTGATTCATAAAGTTTGTAAGATTGATTACTTACTTCGAAACCCATCAAAAATTTATGTTCAAAATTTAAATAACTAAATAACTAAATACCTTAATAAATTACAATAGATAGAATCCAATGACCTCAAAAAAACCAAAAGATCCACATAATTTTAAAGAAGTTGGCGATTACTATGTTAAAGATTCATTAGGTGAAGGTGTTAATGGAGCTGTTAAACTTGGTGTTCATAAAAAAGATGGAATTAAAGTAAATCTTTTATTTATTTTTTATTTTTTATTTAATTTTTTAATTTTCAAATCTATAATTAGGTGGCATTAAAATTTGTTTCAAAAGTTGAATTAACACCAAAACAAAATGATCGATTACAAGTATTGTGTTTGATGATCTTCTTTAACATTTCAATTCATTATCTCAAAAAAAAAAAAAATTAGAGAGAAATTAGATTTTTGACACTTCTTTATCATCCAAATATTGTCAGATTATATAATATTTTTGAATATAATGAATATTATGTCTTTGCAATGGAAAGAGTCAGAAAGGGAGAACTCCTCAAATTTATTACCAGTAATGGGTAATCATTTTTAATCTCTTTCCTTCATTAAATTAAAATATAAAATTCTCATATAAAAATCAAATTTGAATAAATTTAGTTATTTACAAGAAAACAAATTTCGAGGATTATTTCGTCAAATTCTTTCTGCTGTTAATTATTGTCATCAAAATTCAATTGTTCATCGAGATTTAAAACCAGGTTTGATCAATTTTAATGAATAAATAAATTGGTAAAAATTTTTTGAAAAAATAAATAAAAATAGAGAATATTCTTATGGATGATAATAAAAATACCAAAATTATTGATTTTGGATTAAGTAATCTCTTTGATGAAGAACATTACTTGACAACTTTCTGTGGATCTCCAAAATATGCTGCACCTGAAATCATTACTGGAACAAAATATATTGGTACTGAAAAACATTTTTTTTTTGGTTTCCATCAAAATATTTCTTTAATTCAATTTGTTTATTTATTTAATAGGACCTGGTGTTGATATGTGGTCCCTTGGAGTAATTTTGTTTGCAGCTCTTACAGGAAAACTTCCTTTTAATGGAAGAACTGTTGAAGCTACATATTCCAAAGTAAATGATTTTTTTTTTCTTTTTATTTATTTATTATTATTTTATAAATTTTCTCAATTTAATTGAATTTTGTAGGTGTTATCTGGAATTGTCAAATATCCATCTCATTTATCCCAATGTAATTTAGTTTTATTATTTTGTTACTAAAATTTTCCAATTGATTTTCATTAAATTAACCAATAAATAGCTGCAAGAGATTATATTGCAAGATTTTTGATTATTAATCCAGAAGATCGGATCACAATGAAAGAAGCAATGACAGACCCTTGGATTTTAGAAGGTTTTTTATTTTATTTATTTATTTCATATTATCAGAATAAAAAAAGTTAAATTATTTATTTCAATTTAATTTAACTCAGGATATGGAAATCCTCCTGAAACACATCTTCTTCCAAGACCAGAAACAATCCCCGAACCAAATCAAGAAGTTTTTCAACAATTATTGGATTACAATTATTTACCACATGAAGGTTTCTTTTTTTTTTTTTTTGAAATAAAATAAAATAAAATAATAAAATAAAAAAATAAAAATAAAAAGTCAGTGAGGCACTCAATAATCCTGAAGCTAATCCAATTAAAAATACATATTTCTTACTCCTTGAAAAGAAAGATCGTGATCAAGTTATCAATACAGAGCCTGTTCGTGAGAAATTCTCCCTTTCTAGTTTCTTAACTCATTCATTGAAATCAAGAAAGAATAAATTCGATAAAGGTAATTTTCTTTTTTTTTAAAAAAAACTTTTTTCATAATAATTATTTTCTTTTTTTTCTCGTAGATGGATTTTTACTTGATATTACTTACATCACTGAAAGAATACTTCGAATGACGTATAATTCTCTTTTTTTTTTCAATACTTTCTTCTTCTTCTTCAAAAACAAATTTATTTTAGATATCCAATGGAAACTGTTGAATCATTATTTTTGAATCCTTTAAAAGAAGTTCAGAAATTTTTTGAAAAGTATCACAAAGATCATTATAAAATTTATAACTTGAGTAATGCTCAAACTCATACTTACTCACATGATAAATTTCATCAAGTAACAAGAATCCCTGTTCCTGATCAAGGAGTTCCTTCTTTATTGGTTTCTTTTAATTATATTTTTTTATTTTTCTCTTTTCTTTCCATTTTATCTTTCTTTTTTTTTTTTTTTTTGAGTGAAGCTCCCGATAATGTTGTTGCTATCCACGGAAAACAAGTTCTTTTTGTCTTTCAACAAATGAAAAAAAAAATCGTTTCCAATTTTTAATTCGAAACAAAACAAACTTTCAGGATATTGTTCGTCCAGCTATGGTTATTTGTGCCTATTTAATCCATTCAGATCTCTCTGATTCAGTCGATGTATTTTTTTTTTAAAAAAAATGAACTTTCTATTCTTATTTCAAAAAATCATAAAAAATTCAAAATTAGGAAGCAATTGCTTATTTCCTTGATAAAATGTACCCTGGGGACAATCCTAAACAAATTTTTACACCTTCAATGAAAAGATATTTGAGATATTATCATGTTTTTTTTCTCTCTCTCCTTTTTTTTTCTTTTCTTTCTTTCTTTTGAATTTTCGAAAAATCCTTTAGGCTTTCAAAAATTCAGGATTTAAACAAGTTCCTGAAAAAATATTTTGTATCTCTTCGATAGAAATAAGTCCAGTTCCAAATTTTGATATTTATAATGGTTGTGATCCAGCAGTTAAGGTTAGAATTTTTTTTTTTTCTCTCTCTTTCATTTCTTGTTTTCATTTTTTTTACAAAAAAAAAAAATTTACCTAAAAAAAAAAAGATTAAAATGAATGGTCCAGTTATGGTCAATGTGAAAAAAACTGGAGCAAATAGACATTATAAGTTGGATTTTTATTTTTATTTTTTTATTTTTATTTTTATTGTTGAGTGAATTTTCTCTCAATAGCTCGAAAAAGGATACTTCAATTCGAATTCCTTGTGATACAGTTCCTATGTCAAATGATATTTTTATTTCATTTAGAGATAAAGTATATTTTTTCCCTTACTTTTTGAATTTTTGTTCTAAAAAATATAAAAAAATTAGGATCCACTTTCAGCAGAAGAAATGTTTTGTTTATTTTTCCACTTATCATTCTTAGATGAATTTTCTTTGGTAGCAAGTGATTCTACAGTTGATGTAATTGAACATGGTAGACATTTCCTTTTCTTTCTTTCTGAAACTTAGTTTTCTGACTTTATTTATTTATTTATTTTCATTAAGATCAAGAAGTTTTGGATGAATTTGTTGTCATTGATCAAACTGAAACAACAAGAGGTGCAAGTATTGCTTCAAGGTAATTCTTCTTTATTATTTTCTATTTTAATTTTTTCTTTGAAATTTCTAATTTTCTAATTTCCTTTAGATTTTCAATTGTTCTTCCAAAAAATCAATTGGATATTGATAAACGTCTTTCAGATAAATTCCCAGATAATTTCTCAATTACAATTACATTTACTGAACCAAAATTGAATCAAAAGGCATATGTTGAAACCAATTCAAGTTTCTCACTTTCAAATGCTCTTTCTAATGTGTAATTATGCCCAATTTTTTCGTTAATTTTTAACTTTATAATATTTTGAGTTTTTTGAATTTTATAAAGGAAATAAATAAATAAATAAATAAATAAAGAATAAGCTCTAACCAATTAATTAAACTCTGTAAATATTTATTTATGTTTGTTGTTTGTAATTAATTATCTTGAAGTTTCATTTTTTTTTTTGTTTTATTTGAAACTTTGATATAAACCAATTATACTGGTAATGGTACCAATTAATCCAACAGTTCCACCATTAAAGTTGACAAATTCCAATCTTGTTGCGGGAATCCAAATATCCAAACCATTCTTAACCAAACTTAATGTTTGTTCTTTTCGTTTCCTTTTTATATTCAATTTTTTTAAAAATTATTAAATGATTTAAGAAATTACTTGAAACAAAATAAAATAAAATAAAATAAAATAAAATGATTACACAAGGAGATCTTGTTTTTCCTTTTCATTGGCACTTTCTAAACTCTTGTTAATTCTGGACAATTTGATAATATCTAAAATTAATGAGCACAATAAACCAAAGAACCATCCCCGAGATTGTGTTTTATCAACTTTTTCAGAAGCTGCTTTAGTCAAGACTCTATATCCAACTTTATCAAGCTAAATTATTTAAACAATTATCAAATAATTTAACTAATTTCTGGTTTATATATTTGATTGAAAAAGAAGAAATACCCATTGAATATGATCAGCAAGCATCCAGAAAGTGAAAGAGATGGATTTGATGATTGTTAAATAACGAATCAAGGGATCTTTAATAGTTGATGATTTTAAAAGTTCTTGAATATATTCAAGTGAACGAGCAAATCTAAACACTATTATGATCATTTAGATTTTGTATTTGATTCTTCATTAAAATAATTATTTTAAATAAAGAAATATAAACATTTTCTTGCTTGACCAACATTTTTTGCTCCTTTATCAAGTTTTGTAATGAGTTCTTTATCCCCAGCAGATTTTTCGAGCCTATAAACAAGGAATTTGCTGTAATAAACAAGGAAACGATAGAATTTATCTCTTCCAGCTGTTGTCTTCAAGACTACAATTAATCTCTCAAGTGCTGTTCCCATCTATTAGAATAAATTGAAATATGAAATATGAATGAATCAATGTTCAATTTTTTTTTTTTTTTGTTTGGCTTAATTATTCAATTCTCAATTCGAATTTTTAAAATTTTTGTGATTGATATCAATTTGAGATTCTAAGTTACATTTCAACACTCAAGCATTGAATTCTCTTTCATCACATAAGTTTATTCATTTTCTTAATTATACTCACAAGAAAAAACTGTTATTTTTTTCAAAAAAATTTGAATTTTTTCACAAAATTTTGGATTTTTTTTTTGTTTTTTCGAATGAATTAATTGAAATATAAGTTACTTTCAATCACTTCAATCATATTTTTCAAACCAAACAAACAAAAATCACTTCAATAATGTCACTTCAATCCAATTTATGAAGTGAAGAATATCGTACATCAATTGAGTGTCTTCAGAAAAGTCTCAAATTTTCTGAAATTGATTGAATCAGTCACGTGAAACATTGATAGATCACGTGATTATATCAAAGTCAAAAAAGTGTTTTTGTGAAGATGTTGATGGAAGACTCAAGTTCAAAGTCCTTTGAAAGTCTTGTGAAACAATGTTTGATTTTAATTTCTGATATCATTTGGAATGATGTGGAGTATTATTCTGAAGAAGGTCTGTAACTTTTTTCCTCAAGTTGTTTGTTTGGTTTGAAAAATATGATTGAAGTGATTGAAAAAAGAAATCTACAAACTTCAATCCAATTGAGATCTGAAACAGAAAATGATTGAGAAATAAAATTATCTTGACTTTCAATCTAACAATTTGAAAATATTAATTTGGAGAAACTGATTTTGGTTTTGATTTTGATTTAATTTTGATTTTATTTCTTCTTGTTCAAAACATTGAAGAAAACTCCAAAAACAAATCCAATTATATTGAAGAAAGGAACCCAAAGGAGAGGAGGAAGGAATTTAAATGTCAAGATTTGAATTAGAGGAGAAAGTTGCCAAGTTAATTTCCTAGATGAAAAAAATTCATTGTTTTTCTTTTCAAAAATAAATAAAGCTATAATACATCATTGGCCAAAATCCTTGAGAAATAGATTTTTGAATGTCTGAACCTTGTTTTCCATTAATATAAGCCATTGAATACAAATAAATATAATTTTCAATTGGTGCAAAAATAACATTGGAAATTAATAATTGAAGAATTGAAACTAATGCTCCTGATTTTCCTATTGATTTTTTTTTTTTTTTTGAGAAAGAGAAATTCAATTATTTGAATTATAATAAATAAATTTTGAACAATAAAATAAACTTCAAAAATCAAACATTAAAAATTTACCTTCAAAAAGTTTGCCCAAAAGATTTGTATACAATACATGACCAAGAGGTCCATTAATTAACAATCCATACAAAGCCATTTTAATGATTCTTCGAATATCAATCTTTTGTCCAGCTATTAGTTTATTTCAATCTATTACCATCTCTCTTATTTTTCAATCACATCTCACATCAAAAGAATTTTTTTTAAAAAAAATAAACAAAAATGAAAATAATAATAAAAATTAAAAAATTTACACAATTGTTGAGCAGATAATTCTTCAATTCCTTTCAAAGTCATAGAAGTAATTGCTTTTGTTTCCAGAGGACGAGTGGAGAGGTGGGTTAAATATGAAGCCAAGAGACTTGTAAGAAGGCTTGGTTGTTTGGAGAGAGACATCGCTTCGAATCACAACAAAAATCTGTAAAAATTAATTGGGTGATTGAAAAAATCTACCCAGTTCAATAATTGTTTCCTAATAAACATGACCAGGGTGATTCAAAATAATCCCCCCTTAGGACTTTGAGATCCTCTGATATTTGTTCTATAAACTGATAGATCACTCTCTTGTAGTTGTAAATAATGTAGTAATTCAATTCTATTTTATTTTCTTTGAATAATATCTGGAAAAAAAGAAGGTTTTGTTTCAAAAATTCATTTGATTTGAATCATTTATTTAAATGTTTAATTAAAGTTCTAATATCATTTTCTGAATCAGTTTCACTCATATCAACATAGATATTACCACCTAATCTTAATCCAATCGGACCAATCCATTGTCTTGTATCTTTCATACATGGCTCCATTATAATTGAAATCATTTTCTTTCCTCTATTGGCTGCATAGGTAAATTCAGCTTTACAATTATCATGTTTTTTAGCTGCAACTTTTTCCATATAAACCTTGGTAAGAAAAACTAATAAAATATCACTTTCATCAATTCCTTCAGCCATTAAACTATCAACGTGTCCAATCATTTTCTCTTCATCAAACCATGTTTCATATCCTTGTTCTTTTAATAATTGGTTCACAATTCCAACTCGTTGATGGTTATCTCTATTTAATTCATCTTTCACCCATGTATGCGTTAAAAATACACTTGGTTTTGCCTTTCCTACAAAAAAAAAAACAAAATAAAAAAAAAACAAAACAAAAAAAAAAATCAAACCAAAATTTGTTGGTAATTGTTGAGGACTTTCTGAATGAACTTCTTCTATTCATAATTTTATTTATTGATTTATTAATTTATATATTTTGCAAAAAAAAAAAAAAAATCAAACCAAAATTTGTTGGTGATTGACGAGGACTATCTGAATGAATTCGAGCTATTTAATTTTTGTTCGTTTTTGATCTTTATCTTTTTTATTTACTTGTCAAAAAAAAAGAAGGAAACCTTGAGTTGTTGAAATGTTGTCAATTTCAATTTCTTGAAGAGAATTACTTTTTTCATTGGTGAACTTTTCTTGTTTCTCTTGTTTTCTTTGATTTTCTAATTTCCTCCTTTTGAAAATCAAAAAGGTTATTCCACCAATAATTACAATTAATACAATAAGTCCAATAACTATCCCTGCAATTCCACCTGATGAAATACATGTTCCTTCTCCATTCTCACAGTTTTGATCTGTTTTATTTTTAATTTTCTTCTTTTTTTTTCTGAATAGAAATAATTACCATTTTGAGTTTGACAATTAATTCCACCAAAACCAAGTTGGAAGAGTTCCTGAAAGTTGATTAGAAGAGAGATCTCTATCCATATTTTGAAAGTTTACAACAAAAATAAAATTCAAAGAAGGGATGAAAAAATAAATTACAGTTCCTGTAATTTTGTCAAATCTCCGACTTGGGTTGGAATCGTTCCTGAAAGTTGATTAGTAAAAAGCTCTCTATTCGTGTTTGAATGTTAATGGAGTATTGAATATTTCAATTATTTGAAAAGTTAAGCAGGATTTTTTTTGGAAAAAAAAAGAAAGAAATTGGTGATACAAAAGTTATGTGTAGAAGTAAAGATAAAATATTGACTTACAGAGATGTCAAATTTCTCAAATTCCAAATTTGGGTTGGAATCGTTCCTGAAAGTTGATTATGACCAAGATCTCTGTTGTTATTTTTTGATGAAAATTTGATAAACTTAGCTTTAAAAAAAATAATAAATCAATAAATAAAATGTGAATTTTACAGCAGATTTAAATGGACCAAATTTCCAAGTTCTGTTGGGATTGTTCCTGTAATTTGCATACCAACAACCCTTCTATCGAGGGTTTTAAATTTTAAGAGAGAAAAAAAATTATTAAGAAAACAATAAATTGATTTTTTTTTGGATACAATTGTTGTAGATGAGTCAAGTTTCCAAATTCAGTTGGAATTATTCCTCCACCACCTGTAAAATAAAGCAGTCTATTTACAATTGAGGATTTTCAAGATGTTTTTTATTTTTCAAAAAAAAGAAAAAAAAAAAAGAAAGATACAATGAAATGACACTTTGATAAGGACTTGAATCGTCACAAGTGATTAAATTTTGTCCACATAAATCATTTTCAATATTCCAATTTAAGAATTCTGTTGAATTTAATGAATTATACCAATTCGCTAAAATCGCTTGTTCATCAGGATGCAATACACCTATTGATCAATAAATTGCTCATTTAAATCAAAAAGAAAACATCGAGCTGAAGTAACAAAAAGAATCAGAAAGTGAGAGAATCTAAAAAGATATGAAGAAACAAAAAGAAAACAACCTAAAGAGAAGTGAAACAACAGACAAGAGAGAAGAAGAATCTTCATGAAAGAGAGAATTATGTTGATTAATTGTAGTTTCAAACTGTAAATTAATTGTAGATCCAAAGTTTCAAACAAAGAAGAAGAACTTTCCAATTTCTGATTCTGAAGAAATTAATTAATCGGTTCATCGTTGTTTCAAGTTTTTTTCCTTTCAAAGTATTATATTAGGAGAAGTTGGTTGGTACTCCTGATGAAACTTTGATCGATTTAAATTTCCTTCCTAAAGACTTCAAAAAGTTGGAAGCTTGAAAAAAGAGAAAGCGAGTTGTTGGGAGAGTTTACTAATCATTTTAATTATTAAAGTTTGATTCCTTTCAAACAGTCTATACTTGCAAGAAACCAGAATTAAAAAAAAAAAAAACAAAAACAAAAGAAAGCTTGCCTCCAAATCGATTTTGAAATTCAAAGATCTGTAAATTTCCCTTCTAAAAAGAATACATTTCCGAAGTGACAACATAGTATAAGAAAGAGATTGGAATTATTTATTCAAAGTGAGAACAATGATATTAAAAAGATCTTCTGAAGAAATAAATCCACTAGCATTAAAATTTTTGAGCATTTTTATGTATATTTTCTTGTGATTTCTATGATTTTTTTATGTAAATTTTTTTGTTATTTTTGTTTTTATTTTTTCGAGAAAATGAATGAATGAAATGAGTCAAGAAGAAAGAGAAAGAATGAATGAATGATGAAAGTTACCTTCAAATAATCCTACACCAAAACTGACAGCTCTCCACGATCCTAACAAGTCTTTAGTGGTCAAATATTTTGCTATTAACCAAATTTCTTGAAAAAATTCGGAACGAAAAGGAAGCACGAAGAAATTGAAACTCATTATTATCAAACAATGAAGATTTTTTAAAAGAGTTTGACTCTGCAATTCCTAGTTAAAAGGCTAAAATTGATCAGCAACTCTTCTTGATTGAATCCGAACCATACTGACCAACTCTATACTTAATTTTTGAAAGTTGTTTTTATGTCCACATCCTAAAAAATAACTCAACTGTGTTCAAATCCATTATCTTAAAAGGGTTTTATAAAGAAACAACTGCAAGAAAGTCATTCAACTCCTTGAATTAAGAACTATATTGAAGATCCATCAGATTGCAGAAATTGAGAGATTCTTAATACAATGTTTTATGAATTCAGAATAAGAAAAGTAAAATCTCAAAGTTTATGGTTCTTGCATTTTTGGATAAAAGAGAAATAGGTTTTTGTTAAAGGGTTTCAATCAAAGGGAGGGAAGTGAATGTGGAGGAATCTCCTTGTTGATGTAACAGCTTGTCCAATTATACGCCCTCATGACCATCAGAAACTCAAACAGCTGCCTCATACTTCAACACATGGGTTCTGTGCTTGCTCACACTATCCAGGTTCAGTTCATGATCTCACCATCTACCACACAGGTGGCCTCCCATGGGAAATAACATATGAAGAAGAGGTATTGGGCGACAAGGGATACATTGGAGGATACAAAGTAGTGGCTCCTTTTCGAGGTCAACTTTCTGAAGAACAGAGACTCTTCAACCTTGCAGATAGCCGAAGACGTATACTCATTGAGAGAGCATTTGGCAGACTTAAGGAATTTCAGAGTGTCCATAGGACTTGGCGACATGACAAGGAAAAACATAAACAAGTTTTCGCCGTAT
>ERZ778024.2930-NODE-2930-length-13412-cov-7.897881_pt1 | contig 13412 bp, 16 predicted proteins | sample MGYA00375754_ERZ778024 | MGnify/ENA primary metagenome ERZ778024 (study PRJEB29350, sample SAMN05389827) | bioreactor metagenome | isolation source: Thiocyanate bioreactor | place: South Africa: University of Cape Town | collected 2014-02-18 ... | reverse complement strand
ATATTGCTTGTTATTGGAGGCGAATTGAAGTTGTGGAATTACTATTAAATGATAATAGAGTTGATTTCAATGAAGCAGATAAAAATGGTTATACACCTTTTTATAGTGCTTGTTGTTTTGGACATATTGATATTGTGAAAATATTATTAAATGATCAAAGAGTTGATGTCAATCAAGGAGGACATAGACATGGTTACACACCTTTTTATATTGCTTGTTATTTTGGGCACACTAAAGTTATACAGTTATTATTAAATGATCAAAGAGTTGATATTGATAAAGCAGATCATGAAGGAAAACCACCTGTTTCTAGTATGATTAGGATTGCTAGTGGTTTTGCACGGCGTAGAAATCTTGAAATTGTGAAATTATTAGTAACTAATCAGAGGATTGATCTTAATAAACCTGATAGAAATGGAAAAACACCTTTTTTTGTTGTTTGTGGTTGTGGAAGCAAGTGAAAAAGAAATAAATTTAGATTCAAATCCAATTCAGGTTGTTCGAATGCAGGAAGAAAATATTCGAGGAGCCAATAAAAAAAGGGATTATTCAAATATTGTTCAATTATTGGAGTCACTTGAAAAGGACCCAAATGAAACAAGAAGTAAATTGAGAATAGAACTTGGATTTGCTGGTAAATTTATTATTTTCTTTTTTTTTTTATTTTCTTTTAAAATTTTAAAATCTTTCATAACTAAATTTCAAGGTGTTGCTGCTGCATCTATATATTCACTTGTTGTTCTCTTTTCAGATGATTACTTAAGACTCAAGAACACTTAGTTGTATGTATCAATTGTTAACTTTAAAATTTTTGAAATGAAAATAATAAATCAAGAATCAAAGTCGAATATTCATCAAGCATCAAAAATTTAATCAACAAAAGCATTCAAAAGGAATCGTTCATATGAACAAATTCATCATTTGTTCATCATTTAGTTTATTTTGTTGATTTGACTGCAACAAAATCTCGATAAACTGCTTTTTTGAGTTTGGGTATCATGAATAAAAAGCCATTCAATTTTATCAAAGAAAGTAAATAAGAAAACAATTCATTCAGGGGTCAGAAAGATGATGTTGTTGATGTTTAGTGCTTTGTTGTTTATCCAACTTTGTTTAGCTGGAGATAGAGTTGTTGTATATTGGGGACAGAATAGGTTTCAATTTTTTTAATTCTTTTTTTTTAAAATTTTTTGTTTTGAATTTTCTTAATTTTGTTTTGAAATTAATTGTATTGTGTTGTTGTTGTTGTATTCGAATTTAATATGAATATTGATTCAAAATGAACAACTTCTTCGAAAAATTTAAAAGTTTAACTTTTAAAAATGTTTGAAAAATTCAAAATTCAAACAAAATTGAAAAGAAAATTCAAAAATTTTGTTTGAAAACAATTCAAAAACAATCGAATTGTTACAATTAATTCAAATTCAAAACAATTCAATTATTATTATTTTGAAATTGTCAATCAATCAACTAATTAATTAATTATTAATTATTCTTATTCAATAAATAAAATAGTGCTGGATGGGCTAACCCAGATCCTAATTATTGGGAGAAACCTCTTCGTCATTACTGTGAAGATTCAACTTATGATATCCTTCAAGTCTCATTTTTACATATTTTCTTTGATTCTCGTGATCCTTCTAACTTGCCTGCATTAAACTTTGCTTATCATTGCGAAACTTACTTCCCTGATCACCCAACTCTTTTGAATTGTCCTAAAATTGGTGAAGATATTAAATATTGTCAATCAAAAGGAAAAACTGTAATTCTTTCACTTGGTGGAGCTTCTGGAACTTATGGATTTACAAGTGATGCTCAAGCAGTTACTTTTGCTGGAACTATTTGGGATATGTTTTTAGGAGGAAATTCAACTGCTTTACCAAAACCTTTTGGAGAAGGTGTTATTCTTGATGGAGTTGATTTGGATATTGAAGGAGGAACAAATGTTGGTTATGCTGCATTTGTTAATGAGCTTAGAAAATATTTCACTCGTGATCCATCAAGAACATATATCATTGGAGGTTTGAATTTTATTTTATATTTTATTTTATTTATTTGCTCTAAAGACTGGAAAATGTTTGATTGAAAATAAAAAAAAAAATAAAATAATTTAGCTGCTCCACAATGTGTTCATCCTGATGCATTTTTAGGTCCTGGTTCAGGAACTGCATTTTCTAATTCTCCTTTTGATTATGTTACAGTTCAATTTTATAATAATTGGTGTGGACTTCAAAATTATGATAATCCTGATGCTTTTAACTTTAATGTTTGGTCATCTTGGGGTTCATCATCTCCTAATCCAAATGTTGAAATTTTTGTTGGTAAACTTTTTTTTCATTTGCAATTTCTTTTTTTTAAAAAAAAATTAATTATTAAATTGAAATTAAAATTTAGGTGCACCTGCTTCTTCTAGTGCAGCTGGTTCAGGTTATGTTGAAATTGATCGATTGAAACAAATTGCTGGAGAATTGAAAGGAAAATAAATTATTTTTGATTTTTTTTTGATTTTATTTTTTTTTCTTTTTTTTTTCTTTTTTTTTTTTTGGAAATAAAACAAGAAAAGTAAATAATATCTAAAATAAAATAAAATAAAATAAAAGGTATCATGCTTTGGGATGCTGGACAAGCAGAATTGAATAATAATTATGGTAAACAAATTTCTGATTACTTGAAAGGAAAAGGTGGTGTTGTAGTTGTTTGAATAAATTTGTGTGAATCTTTCTTTTTATTTCTTTCTTTTTTTCTTTCCCTTTATTTTTATTTTAATTTTTGAGTTATTATTTGTTAAATTTTATTTCTTTTAAAAGATACAATATTTATACAAAATAAATAAAATGAAATGAAATGAAATGAAATGAAATCATTCCCAATCTTTCATACAATGAGGAAGGAAATTTTGATTATGAGTTTGGATATTACATCGATCAACTGGTGAAACCTAAATCCAAAATAAAAATATAAGACAAAAAGGAAAGAAAAAAAAAAAGTAAAAAGTAAAAAGAAAAAGAAAAAGAAAATACATTCACATGAATCGTTTCTCCTCTACAACCTACTCCAGGATAATTTAAAAATTGTTTTAACCATGATTTACATTCAGTGATTTGCTTTAGAGAAAATCCTGATGCTTTATATACAAGTTGTTTTTGTTGTTGTTCATTAATTAATAAATCAATTGCTGATGCTGCCATTAAACTATAAGAAAATTGAAAGGATCCAGTATCATGGATACAACAATCAACTAAGGACATAATCTTTAAATAAATGGGAGATAAAAATTTTGGACCATAAAAATGTTTTAAATCTTTTGTAGTTTTGAGAATTTCTTCATCGCATTGAGGTCCAATTACTCTAGAAATATTTTGTAGATAAAAATTTACCCAAAAATTCAATGTAGGAGGTAAAAGTCTCCAACGAAGTTTCTATTCACAAAGAAGAAGAAGAAGAAGAAGGAATAATAGAATTCAATATTGGGAAAGAAATATTAAGAGGAGAGATTGGAATGAAGAAAAATACTTTTAAAATATCTAATTCCATTGAATGAATATCTTCAATTGTATATAATCCATCTGTAACAGCACAAAAATCTTTAGCATTTGGAGGATAAATTTCTTCAAGTTTTGATGCGATGAATAAAGATGTAACACCAAGTAATTGAAGTTGATTCTTTTTAGTCTTAGTTGATGCTGATAAATAACGATCTATATAGTTGCAAGTTAAATGAGCAGTTTCCCTATGAAGCTTAAATTCTTGAGCAACCTAATAATAAGATGAAAATTTTCCATTTTTTGGTGGGATATGAAGTTGTTTTACCTCAAAAATCCAATCAAATAAAATATATCTAAAAGTAGGTGGAAGATCAGGATGTTTACTTAGATAATTTGGATTTGGTAAATAATCTTTTTCTTGTTCTATTGTCCAACCCCAAACTTTTCTTTCTATTTCATCCATCTCTTCCTATATACATTTCAAAAAATTTGGATTTCTGGAGGTGACAAAAAAATAAACAAATTTCAAGAAAAAGAAAAAAAATAAGAAACCCTTTGACTAGTTGGTGGGTCCTTATATAAACAAGGTTGTAAAGAAAATTCTGGCCTAACAAAACTTTTACAACTTAAATCAGATTGAATTTTTGCTTTCTTAAAAGGTCTATAACTTGAATCATCAGATAATGTTGAAGAATCTGATATTGAACCTTCCGAATCATTCTGTTCATCTTCATTCTCTATATCTAAATCTCTCCTTTTTCTCTTATTTGAATTTTTATAAATTTCCTCTGATTCATTACTTGAATTTTCACCACTTGATGTTGGGTAATGATAAAGTTGACCAGAGACTCCTTCATCTGTTTCCTCTTCCTCTACTCCAAATATTGGTTTCTCTTCACTTTCACAAGCAAAGAATGTTCCATCATCTTCATCCTCATCTTCATCGTCATCTGAATCAACAATCTCAATCACTTCCTTCTCATATAATGCCGCCGTCAAAAGACTAGAGAACTGACTCTACAATAAAATTTTTGTTTCATGTATTGAATTAGTTTTCAGATTGATTGTGTAGAAAGAAAGAGAAAAGGTTATCTCAAGGTAAAAAGTTTAAAAGAAGGTCAAAACAAAAAACAAAAAAATTCTTAATTATTTTGAGATTTTTTAATTTTTCTCTTTTTTTTTGAAAATAACTTAGTATATCAATCATCCAAAAAGAAAAAGTTCAAAAGTTAGATCCAATACAAAAAAATAAGAATATACAAACTGAGAATAATCTAATAGAAACATAAAGAAACAAAATATAAGAAAAATATAAGAATGACTTACCATTCTTCAAGTTCTCGTGTGTCTTTTCTGCTGCCTTTCCTAATCCCAAATCCCAAAACACCAAAATACCAACAAACCCCAATAATAAAAAATATAAAAATAAGAAAGTTTAAAATATAACGAACAAATATAGAGAAATATGAAAAAAGATAGAAGATGATCTTAATAATTGATGAAGATAAAGAAGGAAGAAGAAGAAGAAAACATTCGGAATTAGAGAAAAAAAAAAAGGTTTGATGTTTTTGTTTTGTTTGTTATTGGTGGGTTACAAAAAAGAAAAAAAAACGCACGTGGAATCAAGAAAAAAACGGCATGGCGCAGGAGGGAATCGCGTTGAAGAAGAGGTATTGATTCTTCTTATTGCACTTCTTTATACTTTATTCTATACTTTTAAGATTCTTATTATTTTTATATTTGTAATATTTATTTGATTGATTCTTTAGTTCTTTAGTTTTTGAGTTTTTGAGTTTTTGAGTTTTTTTATGTTGTGTTTTTGAATGAAATCAATGGGGAACATATTGTGTGTTTGAATGAAGTCTAGATGGAGGATATGAAATGGAGTGTGATGGTAATTAAAGTTAAGTTTGGAGGAGTTTGTGGATAGTATGTGGTTTGATATCAAAGTGCTATTGTTTAGTTGAATTTATGTGGGTTTTTTGTTAAAATTGAATGAAAATTGTTGCAAATTTGTTGATTTGGAGGATTAGTTTTAAGGAAGTAAGTTGGAAACTTTTGAGAGAAGTGAGATCTCAATTAATTTAAAGGAAATGAAGAATCAAAAGGAATTATAATTGAAAACGGAATTAAATGAAAGAACAAAATATTGATTAATTTGATAATACAATAAAAATAATTAAATTAAATTTTAAAAAAAAATTCTAGTTTTAAAATCTCTCAAACAATTGAGAATATTTATGGAGGAGGAGAAGTTGTTATTGGAGCAGATGAGGAACATATCTATGCAACATGTGGTGAAGATATAAAAGTTTTTAATCTTCAAACTGGAACTTTAAAATTTACATTGAAAGGAGTAATTATTCTTTTTTTTTTACAAAAAAAAAATCAACTTCAAAATTTGCAAATTTGGATTGTTTTTCAAAAAATAATAATTTTCTTTTTTTTTAAAAAAAAAGGATACCGAACCTGTTACATCAATTGCAGTAAAACCAGATGGAACTCAATTAATTAATGGAAGTAGGAGTTTACACCTTCGAATCTGGGATCTTACAACTGGAACATGTACAAGAAACTTTAGAGTATTAAAATTTTCTTTTTTTGTTTTCTTTTGAAATTTAAACTCAATCAAGCAATCAATCAACATCAAAAAAAAAAAAAAAGGGTCATGATAGTCCAGTTTTAAGTTTAAGTTATGAAGATAATGAGGGACTTGTATGTAGTGGAGCAGGAGAAGGAAATGTAAGAGTTTGGGATACAGTTAATGGATATTGTACACATAATTTTAAAGGTCATAATCGACCAGTAACTTTTGTTCGTTTTCATCCAAATACTACTTTGGGTCTTCTTTTTTCAGCTTCTGAAGATACACAAATTAGAATATGGAATTTAAATAGTAAAAGGTATAAATTTTATTGATTTAGATTAACTTTTATTTTTATTTTTATTTTCATTTAATTTTTTTTTTTCCTTTTAAATTTCTTTAGTTGTCAAGCAATTCTTGAAGGTCATGTAAGTCCAATCACTAGCCTTTCTTTTTCAAATGATGGTTCATTTTTATATAGTGGAGGAAGAGATAAAGTTGTAAATATTTGGGATATAAAAACCAAGAAACTAAAACAAACTATACCTGTTTATGAAGTCAGAATTTTTTTTTTTTTGACAAAAAGAAGAAATGAAATTAATGATTTCTATTAATTTATTAGACCGTTGAAACAATTCACGTTCTTCCAAATGATTCAATGTTTCCAGGAAAACCAACTTCAAAAAAAACACCAACTTATTTTGTAACTGGAGGAGATAAATGCATTTTAAGAATATGGAATTCTGAAACCAAAGATTGTGTTTATGAGCAAACTTTAGAAAAAAATGCTCATCAAAGCATTGTTAATTCCCTGTAAATACTTATTTTTTTTCATTTTCTTTCGGATAATTCAATTTCTTCATTTTCTTCTCCTTCTTTAGATTTTGCCCTAAAAGTAATTTAATTGGAGTGGTTACTATTGATCAAACTATCTTATTTTATAACTTGGAAACTTTTGAGAGGGTAAAACAAATTGTTGGAATGAATGATGAAGTTATTGATGTTCAATTTGTTGGAGATAACAATTCCCATTTGGCTGTTGCTTCAAATACAGAAACTCTTCGTGTATATAATTTACAAAATCTTGATTGTCAAGTTTATTTTGGTCACACAGATGTTATTATTTGCATGGACTCCAATAAAGATGGTTAGTTTACTATTTATATTTATTTAATTGATTGATTCTGGTTTAAATTAATTTTCTTGAAAAAATCTAAAAGGATCAGTTTTGGCTACTGGATCAAAAGATAGACAAGCACGTATTTGGAAAATAGATTCAACAACAGGAATGTAAGACATTCTTTTTATTTACTTTTCAAAAAATTCATTTCAATCAATCTTTTTCTTTTCAAAGTTTTCATTGTGTTGGAATTTGTGCCGGACATGCTGAATCAATTGGGGGGATTGCACTTTCAAGAAAAGGAAATAATTTTATGATTTCTGGAAGTGAAGATAAAACTATTAAATATTGGGAGACTCCATTCCTTTCTAAAACAAGTTATTATTTTATTTTATTTTTTTATTTTCAAATTTTCTAAACATTCACCAAAAAATTAGAATCACAAAAAGAAGAACCTCATAGTGTTACAGTAAAATATACTAAAATTGCTCATGAAAAGGATATTAATTCCATTGCAGTTTCTCCAAATGATAGATTATTTGTAACAGGTTCACAAGATAAAACTGCAAAACTTTGGAATTCTCTTGATGGACAACAAATGGGAGTTTTTAAAGGTCATAAAAGAGGTATCTGGTCAGTTGCATTTTCAACTGTTGATCAAGTTGTTGCTACTTCATCTGCAGATAAAACTATTAAAATTTGGTCTATAACTGATTTCACTTGTTTAAGGGTTTATTATTTTTTTTTATTTGACCTGATTATTTGATTATACTTTTATTAAACAGAAATATTAATACCAACAAAAATTAAATTCAGACTTTTGAAGGACATACCAATTCAGTTTTGAAAGTTAATTTTGTAACAGCAGGAATGCAAGTAATTTTTTGTTTCTTTTGAAAAAAAATTCAAAAAAAAAAACAAAACAAAATCTTATTTTTTCAATAGTTAATATCTGCTGGTTCAGATGGACTCTTAAAACTTTGGAATATAAAAAATAGTGAATGTGTTAATACTTTTGATGCCCATGAAGATAAAGTATTTATTCATTGAATTCATTTTTTTTTTTTTTTCAGAAAGTAACTTTTCAAAAAAAAAAATTGTAGGTTTGGGGACTTGCTGTAAATAAAACTGAAGATTTAATTGCCACAGGAGGAGGTGATAGTAATGTCAAAATTTGGAATGATGTGACAAAAATTGAGGAAGAGGAAGCAGAAGAAAAAGAAAAAGGATTTATTTTAAGGTTTGAATTGAAGAAAAAAAATTTTTTTTGGAATTTTTGGAATTAATTTTTTTTTTTGAAAAAAATAGAGAACAAGAACTTTCAAATTATCTTTATAAAAAAGATTATAAAAATGCTATTCTTTTATGTCTTGAACTTGATCAACCTAGAAGACTCTTTAAAATTTTATCTGATGTAATTGAAACTCAAATGTCTGGTAAGAATCTCAAATTTTTTTTTTCAATTTATTATTTTGTTAAAATTCAAATTCAATGTTTTTTTAGGAAATAAAGATAGTATTACAGGTTCAAAAGAAATTGATTCAATTTTAGTTTCTTTGAATGAAGAAAGAGTAAATCATTTTTTTTTTTTTTTTTTTTTTTTATTTTTTTTTTTTCAAAAAAGAAAATTATTTATTTATTTTAAATTAGATTGAAAAAGTTCTTGGATACATAAAAGAATGGAATACAAATAATAAATTTACTAGAGTTGCTCAAAATGTACTTCAATTGATCCTAACATCAATTGGTTCAACAGATCTTTTAAAATTAAAATCAACAAAAAAAGTAATTTCTTTGATTTGTTTCATTTCTTTTTTTATAACTTTTTTTATAATTTTTTTTTAAAATTGATTTATTAGGTATTAGAAGCTTTAATTCCATATACAGAGAAACATTTTTCAAGAGTAAATCAATTAATGACAAACTCATTTATTGTTGATCATACTTTACAATCAATGGATATTTTTCTAAATTCTTTACCAGAAGATTCAGAATCACATCTTCCTCAATATACTTCCGTTCAAACCCATTCACTTTCAAATGGTATTAAAGATACTGAAAATGAAATTGAAAATGGAAAAGATGATGAAGAGATGATTGAGGAGAGTGAAAACAAGCAAGAAAATGGTATTAATAGTGAGGATGTCGAAGAAGAAAAATTAAATGAAGTAGAAGATGAGAATGAAGTTAAAGAAGAAAAAGAAGAAGAGGATGAAGAAGTTGAAAAGATTGAGAAGAAACAAAAAAAGGTATTTTTAATTTTTTTAAAATAATTAGAATCAACTTTGAAACTAAACTTTCTTTCTTTCTTTCTTTCATTAGATCCAAAAGAAACGTAAATCAGAAGGAATAAGTGAAGTAAAGACAAAGAAAGTTAAGAAAGTTGAAGAAAAGAAGAAGCAATCTAAAGATCAAATTAAGACCAAAAAGCAAAAAACGAAAAAAATAGAGGAATAAAGTAAAAATATAAAATCATTCAAATGCTATTTCTTCATTTATTCCAAATTTTTTGTTGACATTGTTATTATCTAATAATCTTCCTAAAAAACTAAAAATATAATCTTTCCAAAAATAAAATAAAATTAAAAAAAAATACAAAAAAAAAAATCATTCAGCATTTAAAAATTTCTTGAAAGGTTCTGATTTTCTTAGTTGTGGATTTTGTGCTACTTGTTCAAGGAATTTTGAAAACTCTCTAACTCGGAAGTCAATAACTTTGGTTGAAAACCGATCTTTTTTTTTTTGAGTTTGAATATATAAATATAGAAAGAAATAGACAAAAAAAAAAAAACTAAACCTTCTCCAAATTTCCAAAAGGTTTTTGGTGGGAAAGGAGGAAGTTTTGTAACAGTAGATTTTGTTATTCTCGAAAGTTCATTATATAATTGTAAAAACTCTTTATATCGATGTCTTAAAGAAAAATGTTTTAATTTAAAATCTGGAATATTTGTCTATAATCAGGTTTTTTTTTTTTTTTTTGGAAAAAAAAGTTCGTGATATTCAAAAATTGAAAGAATTGGGAAAAAAGTCAAAAAATTTACAGAAACGATGATTAAATAAGTTGTATATTTTCCTTTGTTACCCACAATATCCCATTCAGTCTCAGGTTCTGAAACTGAAGTTTCCATATACTCTGCACCCTAATAAAATTGAAAAATATAGTTTTTAAAAAAGGGGGAAGTAAATGGGAGAAAATAGAATTCGAAAAAAAAGAAAAAATACAGTGCCCATTGATTGATGTAATTCACCATCAGAAAATTCTTTTCTCTCATACTTTGCTTTTATCCATTGTTGTAAAGCACTTTTTTAAAAAATGAATAAATTGTTTTATTTCGTTTCTTTGAAAATAAAATAAAATAAAATAAAATAAAATAAAATAAAATAAAATAAAATAAAATAAAAAATGTTTTTACCCATCTGAAGAAGCTGAAGGATATGCATAACCTGGAGGTAAATTTTTTAAATAAATTGCAGCAGCTTTTTTGTTTCCCATCCTTTGTAGACTCTTTTTTTGATCAGAAAAAAAAAAAAAAGAGAGAGAGAGAAGTTTGAGATAAGATTCAATAAAAAGAGAAAGTAGGAAAATACTTGGATTTGCTCTGGAGTCCAAGCATCCAAAGTTAATGATTTAATTTTTGAAATGTGTGCACCAAGACTTCGATGTATACCAGCACATCGAACACATAAAAATACTCCAATATTATATGAAGCCCATCTTGGATCTATTTCAATGAATCAATTAAGGATTAAAATTATTAAATGCATAAATCAAGATTCAAAGAAGTATTTTTAATTTTAAATTCACTAATTATCACATTTGTTAGCGAACTCAAATAATATTCTTCAAATCCATTATTGTAATGATAACATTGTAAAAGAATAAATTCAATAAAAAACAATTACCTGGTAAGCCACATTCAGCACAAACATTATTCCCTTCAATTTTCATCAACTCTGCTAGTATACTTGGATCCATTCTCAAAACAATTTATCAACTAATGCTCTTGAATTCCCTTTGTCTTCCTTCTTATTCTTCTTCTTCTTATTATTCAACTATTTCCTCAGCTTTGCAATGAATATTCCTACAATAATAAGAAAAAAAAAAATGTTATTCGCATTGCATAAATATTTTTTTTTTTTACAATTCCAATTACAACTCTTTTATTTTTTAAATATGAATGATTAAATCAATTAGTATGATGTTGTTTGTTTTTTAAATCTTCTTTAAAATTCGATTTCTTATTGTATTTCTGGTAAGTCACTCCTGCTTTTTCTTTCTTTTTTTTTTTTGTTTGACTTTGCTCGATAATCAAAGACAAAATGATGAATCTCTCAATGTTCATTCTTTTTTCTTTATTATTGTGTTCTTTCAACATCTCAAGTGAGTGTTCATTCATAAATAAAATTGATGATTTAAACAAAAAAATTCGATGGACTGGATTGGATTTGATGGGCGATTCAGAAAAAAAAAAATTTTTTTTTTTTTATAATTGAATCGAATTTTATCGCATTTTTTGTCGATTTTTTGTCGATTTTTATCACAATTTTTTTCTAACCAATTTTTTGAAGCGAAGTGATTGATATCGAAAAGAAGAAGAGATTGAGGGATTAGTTCTTCAATCTCTGACATCTAATTCTCTCTTTGTCATATCATCTCTATAAATTTAGAAACATTTCTTTTTGTTTCAAACTTTCAAAAATGTGAATCAAACTTTGAAAAATTGCTATTTTATTTCAAAAGAGAATTATAAACAAGAGAAGAGATACAATGAGAGTCAAAGGGAAAGAACAAATTGAGATTGCCGAAGATGTTGATGATGGGCAGGTTTCAGTTTCGTGAAGTTTTTGTTTGTTGTCGGGTACATTTTTTGAAGAAATGTGGATGATTTTTGAAATATCAAGTTTCTGAGATTCAATTGCTCTTTTCTTGAAGGATGTTTTGTAAAAAATTTCATATTCTACAAACACTTCAAAAGTAATCGCAATATCACTTGATGCACTAATAATTAAATCTTCATAATTATTTGTTCCAACTGAAATTCCAAATGAAAATTGAACATCACTTGATGAAAATGAATTTGATGCTCCAATTGAAGTAATCGAACCATCTTTGAATAAATATCTTTGATTCGAATCAGAAACAATGTATAAATTAACTAATTCATAATGATCCACTTCAACATCTGAAATAAATTCTGCTTCAAAATAAATTGTATCTCCAATAATGAAATTAGATTGAATTGAAGAATAATCATCTTGATCATAACTTTCAAGAGTTCCACTAATTGATGAATAAACTTTAATTGAAGAACAAACATTAGATGACTCAAGTGAAACGGTTGCATTAATTGGATTTAAATTCGGTTGACAATTTGAACCTCGACATGATTGAGTCCATTCAAATTGATAATTTCCAGTAAATGTACATCCATTTCCTGAAATACCTTGAATTATGAATGTTGTTGTTTGAATACAATCTCCTGAATTCTCTTCACATATTTGATCTTGTGGTATTGAATCTTCAATTGTAAATGCTGATATTCCAATAAATGTTGCAATATCAAATTTGAATGGATATGAAAGAATTGATGTAATGGTTACCATTGCTGAATCACTTCCTTTATCATATCTATTATTTTTCAAATTTATTTATTTTTATTTTTTTTTTTAAAAAGTAGAAAATCAAAAGAAAGAAAATGAAGAAAAAACAAACGATTGATCAGTGAGAACAAAAATGGATTCAGCAACACCAAAAAGTGAGATAGAACCATTCACAGTAACAGTTGAAGGAAGTAAAAGGAGTAAATTTAAACTTGATGAAACTGTTCTTGTTAGATTTAAACCTCTAAAAGTTCCAAGAACTTCAACAAATGTCACCCAAATTGCTCCATCATATTCTTGAAAACCTACAATCCCTCTAGTATTTAAATTAAAGCCACAACTTTGAATTAAATCAACGATTGAAATTGAAGATGTAAAAGTATCTTCACATAATGAATCATCAAAATCTTTTGTAAACGATGGACCAGGATATTTACAAATTGGGTCATTAGCTGTGATTGAATCTCCAAAAACAATAGATGTTACAGTTCTTTTTTCAACTCCTGGGACAGAGACTATCACTTCAATAAGATTATTTTCAATATTGTTGACATCTAATTCTCCAAAAGATTGTATTGATAATGGTGCTGATGTTGGAAATGAACAGCTTCCTCCTATTTCA
>ERZ778024.2924-NODE-2924-length-13451-cov-52.078382_pt1 | contig 13451 bp, 6 predicted proteins | sample MGYA00375754_ERZ778024 | MGnify/ENA primary metagenome ERZ778024 (study PRJEB29350, sample SAMN05389827) | bioreactor metagenome | isolation source: Thiocyanate bioreactor | place: South Africa: University of Cape Town | collected 2014-02-18 ... | reverse complement strand
CTTGTTTCGTGTCGTTTGCACAAATCTTATGATATTTAAAAACCAATGGAACGGAATCGTTTTTTTCTAAAGAAATAAATTCACCTGACGAAAGCAAGAACGAAGCATGTGGACAATATGCTGGAGATGATGTGATATTAATTTTCCGTCGCTGTAAAAGATATACAAGAAAATAACGTGGATATATTGTTAAATCTTCATAAATTTTGAGTAATCCCATGAGTGGTGCTTCAGTATTAGAATGATATAGTTCAATGAATTTTGGCAAGCCTTGATATACCTGTTGATTTTGTATAGTAAGTTTCATAGCACGGTTCATTAGATATACATTATAGAATTGAATAACCGTCGCACGAATAGATAATGTTTTTGTCATGTTTAAATTAATAAGAACAGATGCTTTATCATGTTGACAATGTGATCCATAGAAACGGTCTGAACATATGCAAAGAAATGGATTTTCTCCGCTTGGATCATAACGAGGAGAACAAGTTCCATTGTTTAAACATGAGTTTGAATTGCATTCATCGTATTTGACATGACAACGTGGTCCAAAATAGCCCAACGGACAAATACAATGAAGTTTGATAGTTTTCGTTTGTGAATTCGAATCATCGGGTCGACAAAGTGCATTGATTGAACAATAGTTCTCACAACGAGGCTCGTACTTACTACAATTTTTTCCATAATAACCACTTTTACAAGAACAATAAGAAGAATGATTTTGATTAAAAATCGTAAGACAAGTTGAATTTTCATTGCAATTAACTTCTCGACACGGACTCAACGTGATATTTTCGAGCCAAGTTGGGAATTTTAATACGACAGCTAAACGAAATGCTGGTAAATAATCGAAATAAATTGGATAATGCCATGAACCAATTTCTTTTATATTATGATTTTTTTCGAGAATAAACATATCGAAATGAACTGCATATGGATGATGATTGATGATATCAGTTCGATTGAAATAACGTTGTCTTTTCCTAATACGCATTTCAGTAGAATGTAAATATCGTAAATAAAACTTATATTTCATTCTTTGAATTTGTTCGATTTCTGGAATACTATGAAATTCATGATAATCGATAATTCTATTGTTGAAAAGAAAATTCGATCGAATTTTAAGTGTACTATTCAATATTTGACTTGATTTCGTAGTTTTATCAATACGAACAATGATACTAATTCGATCACTGAAAAATTCGCAGAAATCACCATAGTAAGCAGGTGGGCATAGACATCGTATTGTAGTATTTTCAATAATAGCAATACCACGATTGCATTGATACGAATGTTTTTTGAATAACTCAGTATTCTGAAAATGATTGACAATAGGTTTTGCTAATTGTTTTTGATCAGATTCCATTGTATCTATCGGTGGATAACGTGCGGATAAATTCAGATTCACGTTACGTAGTACAGCTTGTAATTTACTAAAACGATAAATTAAAATATCATTCGGACCACCAACTGGACACCAGTATTCATCTTCTCCATGTAAACAGTCAGATATACCATTGCATCGTATACCTTGTCGACACTGACTCTCATTAAGACAAACGAAATCTGTAAGATCAGAACATGATGGATTTTCAGCTCGATAAGACGAACAAAGTATATGCGAACAATTTCGTTGCTGACGACAAGCATGGGAATAAGTTATATGATTATTATCGCAACGAAAATACCAACCCCACATATGTTTTCCATATAAATTTGATACGAATGTATTTCGTTCATCATAAGCATTGTGACAATCTTCTATACCATCACCAATTTGAGTCAAATTGATACACGGACGATTTGATACATCGTCGATTTTTAATGGATTGGATACGTGAGATCGATAGCAGCCGAATTCAAATGATGTATTACATATTTTCGAAAATGATGAATTCGAATAACGTTCTCGACATTTTTTAACAGAATTATTTAAATTTTGAAGTCTAATATTATGATCTGACCATGGTTGATTGATCCAAATAGCTTCTTCATCGGACGCATCCGAACAATCCCATTCACCATCACATACCCATTCGAGTTCAATACATTGACCTGTTCGACATCGATATTGATGAGGTTCACATATCCAATGATAACAATAGGAAGCGAATTCATCCTCATGATTATCCATATCCCAGAAACTATTGCAATAGTCTCGAAAAGACATACGATTCATTTGCTTCTGTTCCTTAATATAGGATTCAAAAGAATTGTCAGTTAAATTACTAAGAGATGACTGTTGAATGTATGCTTTCAAACGATTACAACCAGTAGTTTGGCTATTATAGCACACAATTTGAGAACGAATATCAATGCCTGTACCGTACCAAGTTTTATCGTATTGATTCGTACAGGAAGGACCTTTGGCGCCAAGATGATTCGTTGGAATACATTTTTTTTGATTGTCAAAACATTGAAAACGATGACGTCCTACATTTCCCGTGCAATAATTCTTGTCGAGATTCATGTATTCATCGTCGTTATCTTCACAATCGATTGCACCATCACGTATTCGATATTGTGATATACATTCACCGGCGAAAGTAGTACATAGATCAGGATTAACTGCATAAGGTCGACCAGTGAATGTTACTGATTCATTCCAACAGAATTTATTTTCTGAATAAGGTGGAGAATCAACCACTCTACCGAACTGTTTTGTTATATTTCTACAGAGTGCTTGATTTGTCAATGATGTACTAAATACAGTATCAGTCAACTTCACTCCAATATTACGATTCGTATAAAAGAAATATCCTCGACATTTTATACCACCATTAAGATAAAAGTACGAAGGTAATTGACTTCGCATAAATTGACTGTAATTATACCATATGAAATAATTTGAACTGATTAGATTAGGTAACGGATAGCGTACGGTGAAAGATGGAATAGAACATAAATTATCCATCATCACTTGCGAACAATTCTGCTGATTACATGGACAATCACGTTCGAACCCGTTCGATAGAGTACATCGAAAAAGATAATCACATTTTTGCTCGTTTGTCATATTAAATCTATCAATCATATGCCATGGAGGATATCGAACATCATCATAACCGATCTCTGGCCAACAGAGTCCATTGGCAAGTGTCCAGGAAATTGGATTTCGACTTACTTCGCACATATAATTTATATTACGTTTATTGAAACAATGCTCTGGTGTTTTATCTAACCATCGAAATGCCATTCGATTTTGCCAGTGTATACATTGTCCATCGCCGCACGAATAATCCGCACGGTTACATAAATGTTCATCACATATGATTGAATTCGACTCATAAGGACATGATTTTCCATCATCGAGCAATAATTCATCGCTCCAATCCATACAATCATAATCACCTAGAAAAATCTCGAATTCGAATATACGTAGATTGTTGTAATTCTTACCATCGAGCCAAAATTCTTCGGCAATACACATTCCATTCGTACATCGAAATTCGTTCTCTTCACATTCATTAAATTCTAATTTGTCACAATTTTCTTCATCGGTACCATTTGTACATCGTTGAACTCCATCACAAATTTCACGCCAATCGAGACAAAGAGGACTCAATGGATATGGATACGGTAATGTTTCATAGCAAAGGATTTTTCCATATCGTTGAGTATTCCATGGATCACCTGTTTTCTTCTGAGTAAACTGAGCTTTGATCGTTTCATTGAATAATTTTGTCTCGTGTGTTAATTGATATTCACAATATTTGCCAAATGTTCCTGATTTCGTGCAGTTGCAGATAAATTGCTCATTATTGTCATCTATCGATGATCGATTGTAGAAGATACTAGCATAGAAATCAAGAATTTCAATATTTGAAATCCATTTGAAAATAATATTTGGATCGATGTTTTCTTTGAGTAGATTTCGAAAGAGTATTTTTTCTCCTTGATTTTCACATTTGCTTCGATGTCGATTAAGTAATTGGCTTCCTTTTGCACGTCGACAATAAGGAATTTCTTCTCCATTATTGTACACATAGTAAACACAATCGAATTTCTCAATTGAATGTTCATTTTCCGTATTGTAAAGTAGAATTCGACTATTTAAACTGCCAGTTAGTGAAACAAGAATTATTATCACCAGTCGAGAGATCAACATTTCTCAACTATATTGTATTCTTGAAAATTTTCTCCATCAGACAACAGAACAGAACGTATCATATTTCATTGAATGATCACGTATAAAATAGTAACGATTTACTCGTCGAAAGAAGAAAAGAAAACTTTGACAAACGTGTTCAAACGGATTTTTCTCTCTTAATGTTGGTAGATTCCAGTTTCTTCTGGAAGGATTCGCATGTGTGTTTGTGCTGAATTCAGAATTAAATTCTGCATCGAATGATACTATTTTCTTGGGAATTGCTATCGGACAAAAAAAATCAGTCTGATACGGCCATGAAGTCAACAAGTTTTCAGCAGATAGAATGTGAAATCGTCCATATGTATATGTTATTCCTCGAAACAAAACATAAATCATGTAATGTTATAAAATTTTCACAAAAATCTGGTCCGATCAAAGTCTTATCGAGTTTAATTTGAGCCTACCCAAGCCTCGTAGCTCCGCCGCCTATGGCTCACGGTATAATAACTCAACACCCTCACCCTAAAATATTTTTCTATTAAAATCTTTATTTTTGAAGAAGCGAACGAAAACATCATTTATTTTTTTTTAAAACAAATTCAAGATTATTTTTATATAATTGAAGATCTGGATGATTTTCAGGTAGTGAAAGTTGTCCGATTTCAGTCGCGTGTTGATAAAATTGAAGTGCTTTTGAATAATCGCCTTTCATATCATATACCATGCCGATACCGTTGTAAGAAGCAGCCAAATCAGGATGATTTGTAGGAAGAGATTTCAGACGAATTTCAAGTGCTTTTTCATGAAACGAAAGAGCTTTCGAGTACTCCCCCATATCGTTATACACCAAACCGATGTTGTTGTAAGAAATAGCCAAGGTCAGATGATTTGAAGAAAGACAATTCTGCCGAATTCCAAGTGCTTTTTCATAAAACGAAAGTGCTGTCGAGTACTCACCCATGTTTCGGTATGACTCACCAATGTTATTGTATGAAGTAGCCAAACTCAAATGATTTGGAGAAGGGGATTTCTGATGAATATCAAGTGCTTTTTCATGAAACGAAAGTGCTGTCGAGTACTTCCCCATCTTGTTATGCACCAAACCAATGTTGTTGTAAGAAGTAGCCATACTCGAATGATTTGAAGGAAGAGATTTCTCACGGATATCAAGTGTTTTTTCTTGAAATGTAAGTGCTTTCGAGTACTCTCCCATCTTGTAATACACCAAACCAATATTGTTGTAAAAGGAAGCCAAAGTAGGATGATTTGACAGAAGAGTTTTCTCGAAGATTTCAAGTGCTTTTTCATGAAACAAAAGTGCCTTCGAGTACTCGCCCATCTCTTTATATGCCGAACCAATGTTGGTATAAGAAGTAGCCAAATCAGAATGAATTGAAGGAAGAGATTTCTGACGAATTGCAAGTGCCTTTTCGTAAGATATAAGCGCTTTAGAGTACTCGCCCATGCTTCTATATACCAAACCGATGTTGTTGTAAGAAGTAGCCAAATCAGAATGAGTTGAAGGAAGAGATTTCTGACGAATTGCAAGTGCTTCTTCATGAAATATGAGTGCTTTAGAGTACTGTCCCATGCTTCTATATACTTCACCGATGTTATTGTAACAATTGCTCAAATTAGGATGGTTTGGAGGAAGAGATTTCTGACAGATTTCAAGTGCTTTTTCATAAGACGAAAGTGCTTTCAAGTATTCACCCATCTGCATATACATTGCACCAATGTTATTGTAAGAAACAGACGAACTCGGATGGTTTGAAGGAAGAGTTTTTTCTCGAATTTTAAGGTCTTTTTCGTAATACGAAAGTGATTTCGAGTACTGGCCTATGTTATAATATACCCCAGCAATGTTGGCGTAAGACGTAGCTAAACTTGGATGATTTGGAGGGAGAATGTTTTCCTTGATTTCAAGTGCTTTCTCACAATATGAAAGTGCTTTTGAATAATTACCCATATGCATATGCACCTCACCGATATTGTTATAGGAAGCAGCACAACTTAAATCATTTGGACAAGGAACTTTTTGTTTGATTTCAAGTGCCTTTTCATAATATGAAAGTGCATTCAAGTATTCGCCCATATTTCGATATAGCTCACCGATGTTGTTGTAAGAAATAGCCAACTCAATATGATCTGGCGCAAGAATTTGTTGAGAAATTTCAAGGGACTTCTCATAGGATGCTAAGGCTTCTGTATATTTTCCTTGCTGATTCTTGACCATTCCAAGCATATGATATATACGTGTCTTTTCCAATTGATTAGTTGTCTGTCGAAGTAGTATACAATATAATTCATCAGCTTTATTAAACTGACCCAGTTTAATCAACAACTGGCCCAATCGATACCATCCTTCTGTATCAGGAAATGTTTCTTTTCGTATACATTGAGCCAAAGCATCTAGTTGTGGATCATTATCACTGGTCAGTACCAAGTCGACTTGCCAAAGACGATTATTTTCATTCATACTTTTTATCTTTCCGATACGAAAGATGGAATGCATAGAAAAGAGAATCTCCTCTTCGTCCTGAAAATGACCGATGTTGGCAACTTTGGCGAAAGGTGTTACGGATATTGATGGATTAACAGTTATTACAAAGAGAACACCTATTAAATCAGGATTATATTGATTACTTTCAGCGAATGCGAATGCGACTGTCTGATCATAACTTGTTGACAAGAAATTATTGAACGAAATTAATCCGTGTTCTGTTTTCATGAGTTGATGAAAGTCTGTCTGAGATAAACCTTGGCCACGAAATACGGTAAATGAACTGGAATGTCTTTCTTTACCGAATTGTGCGGAATGTAGTTCATCAATATGTTTGTGGAGATCACGAATGAAGAAACCCATTTGTATAATAAGGTCGACTTCCATTGTTCGTAATGCTTTATTAAGCATCGAATAGAGGAAAGAGCTGTAAGTATACCACCAAATCGGTTCATAGCGGCGATATTCCTTTTCAAATTTTTCAATGTTCTTTAATTCGACAGTGTTGCTGGCGAATTGCTCTCGGCAATATGTGACAAATTCATTAAAATGAATTTCTTCAAAATCAATAGTAAGTACAATTTCCGCCAATATTTGCGTATACATGAAAGATTGGTCGAGTTCATCAAAATTTAGTTTCGAATCTCTGTCACTTGATTTAACAAAGCTGATGGAAACCATATTATGATCACATTCACGAACGGCTAGTTTAAGTGTGTCACAAATTGATTTGATATCATGGAAAACACCTTTTACTTTTGACGATTGTTCATATTGAATTTCATGTTCGGAAACAATGTAAATACAAATTACATGATGAATGTCTTTGACAAGGGAAATAATCATTTGACTAAATGCTTCAGAAACAATGAGGAAGATCTTATCTTCATTGATATTATTAATGAAATCAGCGCATTCGTTCACGTTGATGAATGTATTGACATTGTTAATAACTTCTCTTAATAGGGAAATTGCATTAATACAATCTTTGTTGTTGACTTCATCAATTGTGCTGTCCAACCAAACTAACAAAAAGTTTTGAACTACACGCATATTTGTGCGCCGGTATGCTTCTAGATTTGCGTGTACACGTTTAGAAGCGCTGGATGTTTGTTGGTTCTTTTCATCACTAGTAAAATCAACTATTATTTCCTTTGATTTATCCATATTGTTAATTGAATGTAAAAACAAGTCTTGATTATATATACTATTGATATAAAACAATAGAAATAGTAAGGTATTGCCAATGAAAATTTTAAGTAAAATTTTTGTCGGATTTTTCTTATATTTTTTATAGAACGCGAGCAGCTGATCATGAAAATTTACCTGTTTAACCTTGGTAAACAGGGATGCACCAATTCCAGTTTCTAAATCGGAATTGCTGCACGCCTATTAGCAAAGGTTTTCGTCTGATGAACAAATGGAAAAACTGGGAAGATATCGCTTATTTCAGATTCAGCATGAAAAGTTGAATAAAAAGAAAGTTGTAAAATTGACTAGAGGCCCAAAATTTTATTGGTGATAGCACTTTGAATTGTATGAAGTCTACTACGCATAGATCGATTTTGTAAACCTATTTACAGAGTGACTCAAAAGTCACGATACAAAATAAAAACAGAATACTTCCATTATCACTCGAACAAAGACGCTGATTTTTTTATTACTACTTGAAGCGTGTGAGGAAGAAAAAACCTTATTTAGCCATCAAACACAATCTATACTTAAAGAATGATAATGTGTACACAAAAACAGAGGAATATAGGGGTGAGAGTGAGGGCATCGAAGTTATAATTTCGACAAAAACCTAACTTCCATACGACACAATACATGTATGATTCTCAATTTTATTATTTGACGTTCTTTCTTTTCTATTTCATCTACTTGGTTTTTTCCTACTATAAGCGAATTTTTTTTCGTTTTTGTATCAGGCTTCTCTCTAATATTTATGGGCACTTTATACTCTTTTTCTGTTCCGTTCTTTCTTTCTCTCATCGCTCTGTGCATTTATTCATCAGCTTGTTGTTTATCAATTGATAATATTCAATGACGAAATAAATTTTTCTTTTTCGTTTTGTATCAAACATCAGTCGATAACGTGCAATAGTATGTTGATATATTCGACCGACTAGTGTATACTCTAAAAAAAAAGGTTTCGTAGCTAAGATTCCGCCCATAATCTCCGTCACGAGACCAAATAACTTTCTCTTATTTTGGTCAAAGATTTATGTACTGTTACATCATTTATCTTTCTTGATTTTTATTTATTATTTTAATTAGTCATTAAGAAAGATAGACGGTGTGTTCTAAACGACATAGATAAAATTAGTACAAACTTCTTTCCAAAATGAGATGTTAAAGGGTCCCTGTAAAAGACGCGATGATCTACGATGACCCATATTTTTAGCCAAACGAATAACTCTGCTCGAATTATGTACATATCTAGAATATTAGGCTTCCACATACTTGCATAAGAAAACTACTATAGGAGGACTTTTCTGAAAGACGACTGACGTTTTAGTAAGAAAATCGGTTCAATTCAAAATGATCTAATTTTCTCTTTAAAAGCTGTTCTAAAGATAGATAATTACATGAACAGTAGTTTCCACAATTGTTAATGACGCTCTTCAAAAAGTATTCCCTTCTTAAAATGCATTCACTATTATAGATGTTCTTATGAATCCCTTTATTGGTAACCGAAAGACAGAACGAGAGAGAGAGAGAAAGAGAGAACAAGAATGACTATAGATAACTAACGAATAACATGATGTATGTACGACTATATATGCATACATAAGGAGCAATAATCCTATGTGTCATAGGAATATCTCGAAACAGATATCTCCATGTGTATTCTTATGGAATATACCTACAATTATGACTACCACATCCATCTTCAATTGGGTACCAACCTCCTGACGGAGTAAATTGGGTAGTTACTACATCTGTCCGAAAACAGTCGCATTGCCATTTCTGTTGACCTTATATATATACATGTCAATTTGTGACGAACATATATTATCTGGCGTTATTTCACAGCAAACGACACAGTACTTTGTTTCATATATCCAAATTCGATTTCGCCGAAATTCAGCAAGGAAGATAAGGACATATTAGGAGTGTAACGATATTAATATCATATGGTATTATGCACAATTTGGTAACTTTATTTATTTTTTGTTTGATAAATCAAGATCATTATTAGTGGATAGAATCGTTAGATATCAGCTAGATAATATTGATCTGTTCATGAGTATCTAAATTACATTGAAATCATTTTCCTTAGCATGATCAATGATTGGTTCTATGAAGTTTGACCGGTGTTTTCATACAGCAACGATTTTAAGCAATGGAAAAGTATTAGTTGCTGGTGGACAAAATGCTAGTCAAACTTATTTCACCAGTGCCGAACTGTACGATTCAACAACGAGAATTTGAACTTAAAAGATTTTTTTTATTTCAAAAAATATAAGTCATGAAACGAAAGTAATAAAGCTCGAATATTCAATTTTCAGTTGTTTTTGGATAAAGTTCAATTTCAATTTTATTTTCAGCATTTAATGTTAATTCTTTTCCATAAGGAAATATCCACTTTTGATTTAATCCTGGTCTTTCAATTTCAATACGATCCAATGACCAATCTGATCCAATGCCAGAATTATCATGACCAATCCTAAATAATTGAACTTTTTATTTAGCAAGAAATTGAAATGTTTTCATATACTTTATTTTAGTAGGCGAATCTAACTCAGCTATTTCAACATGAAATTCATCTTGAAAACCTTTTTCAAAAGGATTTTGGTGTGTTCTAGATCTTTGCAGGGGTATTTTGTCTAAATATGTTTTTTTTTGTATGCTAAAATTGTCTTGAGATAAATGATTTGTACCTGTATTCTTGAATGAATCAAAAATAATAATATAAACATTGGCATTTGTTCCACTACCTCGACTATTTGATGTTATAACAAAAATTTTAAAGAATTTGAAATCATCCATAGTATAATATTGTGTTAATGCAATGTCAGTCGGTGGTGCTTTTTCTTCAAAGTTGCTATGAGTATGGTATATTATTTTTTGAAACTCAAAGTCAAAATATGAGTTCTTTATTCTCATGTCACGAATTTCTATTCGAACAAGAAACAACGACTTCGCATACTAAAAGATCAATATGTATGAAGAATTCTTGGAATATTTGTATCTTACTCCAGTAGTTACTGAAACATCAATATCTTTCAATTTTCCTAAGGGTAAACTATTAATATAAAAAATATCTTTCTATTTAAATTGTAAACAAAAAACAAAAGAAAAGAACAATATTGAATCAATCAAATTAAAAGCAAACTTGAGGGTGTTGAAATGGTTTTGAATTTGTTGTCCGCGGACTTAATTTATGCCAATCTACAATCGAAATAAACTAATGACAAATTCAATGTTTCCAACTGTTTTTTACTTGAATCTCGATATTCTCCATAGATTTTCAAGCTTACTTCACAATCTTCACAAAGTCCATGATGATTACCCGTATAAACTGTAACTTCATATGTTACACCTAATAAGAAGACAAACAAAATTTCTTATTGCAACAATTCTTCAATTTATACTAATATTTTTCTTCGTAATGTTTGATGGTTTTAGTTCAATCTGATATTCATTTGTTCTTTCATTTTGTTTTATCCAACAAGAGCAATTAAATCTATTTGAATAAATAGCTCATTTCCGTGATAATGCTTAAAATCAACGAATCTATTTACGTATAATATTCATCACGCGAAGGAATATCGATCTCTATCCAATCTAAAAGCCAACTTGTTCTGTGACTATTTTCATAATATCTAATTCGAATAGATGTTATCTAAAAAAACAGATTAGTTAATTTTCATCCTATTGATGTTAAGAGCAACAAACTTGTCCAAGATTATCGAATAGATATGTAAAATTGTCGATATGTTCAGGTTGAAATCTATTCAATTGATATTCATTCGATTTGAGTTCAGTTTCTTTGGTTTGATTCATCTGTCCAAATATTGTTAAATAAACATTCATATAAGTTTCAGGGGATATCCTGTCGCCTGTTTTTACTCGAATATTATAAAGAATCGGATGATAAGGATTCAATTCACCGAGATTGTATTCCTTTGTACCATTGATTAGTTTCGATTCAGAAATATCAATACTGTTCTCTAATAATTCATCGATATCGATTGAACAATCACGAAATTTCGAATTTGTTAATGAAACATATGTCCAAATCGTGTCTATAAAATTGACATTAATGAAAAAACAACGCTCACATATGACAAAATGCATATTGACTAAGTACATATTGGAATTAATAAATGTGACATTGCTAAATCTAGCATAACTAAAATCAGTTTCGTAGAAATCCATAAATTCAAAAGTTGAATCTTGAATAATACTTTTCGATAACAAAGACTTGCGCATAATGGCATTTGTAAATATCGAATTATAAATTCCAATTTGAGATGCTTGTACATGAGACCAATCGGATCGACTGAAATTAATTGATCGAAAAAGAGCAAAATACATATGCGAATGACTGAAGTTTGCTGAATTGAATTGGAGTCGATTTTTTGACAGATGAAGCGTATGAGGAAATCTTGAATAATTTAAATTGACTTCTGTTAAAATCGAATGTGAAAAATGACATTCGATACATTCAAAATTATCCATTTGAGATAGAATTAAATTTGTTAACGAAAAATTTGTCAAACGAAATCGAACATTGGATAGATTTGCTTTGATCATTGAAACATTAACAAAGTTTGTTGGACTTTGATGATTTGTATGTGCAGCAAAGCTCATATCAACGAAGTCCATAATTGATTGAGTGAATGTCGTATGATCTAATATCGTATAACGAAACGATGCATACGTAAGGATTGTACGTGGCAAATAAAGATAATTCCAACTGATATATCGGTACATTGGAAGTTGACCTGTTTGATTTAATGCTAAACCGAATTGAATGTGACTAAGATCTGCTTGATCTAGATTCACGACACTTGTATCGAATAGTTTTTCAGTTTTCAGAAAATTGATTAAATTAGCATGATGAAGTGATCGAAGAAGAATACGTTTACGTTTGATATTTACTTGTTCGAGTGCAGTTAATGTCATGAATTGAGCAACGGTTTTAGCTTCGGATGATTTTTCTAAATAATTTCCATGATCAAGAATTAATTTCGAAAGAAATGTTTGATATTGAACGAGAATATTTTCTTCTTGTTGATCAATACTAAGTGCACGATCTTTTTCTCGACTTTGTTCACCAAGTCGGATTTCATTTAAACGATTTGCTTCAGCAATTTCAAACTCACTACGAAGATTTAATTCGGCAATTTCCAGATTTTTACGACGGTTTGCTTCGGCGATTTCAACATCTTTACGACGATTTGCTTCAGCTATTGATTCATTACTTTTACTGTCAACAACTGTATAAATAGCAATTATGATTGGAATAAGAACAGTTACAATTAATTGGATCCAATCAAACCATGTTAGTCTACGTCTACCGTTTATTTTTTTCGAATTTTCATTCGTCGATGAATCTGTATCCATTTTCATATTCAATAAACTTTTCAGTTTCACCTGTTCTGTTCTTTTTAAATACGTATATATATTTCATTACTTTATAGCTAATATTTAGAAAAGTTTCAAACTTTATCTTATCTTTCTGTATTTATTAAGAAAACTATTGAAATTTACCTATATTGTCAAACTTGTCTCGAATTATATTTGTAAAACTTTCTAGAAAAGACCCGCTGCTTCAAATCTAATATAGTTTTTTTTTCATATAATTATTATGAACTTATTCTGCTTTTCATAAATATCTTGCAT
>ERZ778024.2920-NODE-2920-length-13480-cov-6.806034_pt1 | contig 13480 bp, 9 predicted proteins | sample MGYA00375754_ERZ778024 | MGnify/ENA primary metagenome ERZ778024 (study PRJEB29350, sample SAMN05389827) | bioreactor metagenome | isolation source: Thiocyanate bioreactor | place: South Africa: University of Cape Town | collected 2014-02-18 ... | reverse complement strand
TCATGTAAATTGTAAATTTTTCTTCAAATAAACCTTTTTTTCTTCTCTCATCGGATAACTTTGCACTTTCAATTGCATTTTCATTAACTGTGATATAAGCATTGAAATCCTTAAACTTTTGAATTTGATTCAAACATTGTTGAGTAAGTTCTTGACTTGATGTTAAACCTTTCGAAAGTAAATTCAATGTCTTTTGATTTATTGATTTTTTTTTTTTGAAAAAGAGATTAATTTTAATGAGGGATCTTGCAATGAAATAAAGAATAAAACTCAAATCAAACCTCTATAATAGATTTTTTTGGCACTAGATTTAATTTTTTTTTTTTAAAAAAAAAAACATTAATTAATTGAGAAATGACAAAAAGAAAAAAGAAAGAGAAGGAAAGAAAAAGGAAATGAATAATAAATCAATCAATCAAATTGAAATCAAGAGAAATTATAATTCCAATTTATAATTTTCTTCAAAGTCGATATTCAATTCTATTTTGTTTCCTCTTCCTCTCCCACAGAATAGGATTCAACAGTGAATCAATCAAATAGAATTGAAAGCATCAAATCAAAGAAAATTACTAGAAAAATCAAAAAATTCAAAAAAGTGAAAAAAGAAAGTTACAAGAAGCCGCCATGTTTTTGAATTTTTTCTATTTTTTTTTGAACAACTTCTTGTTATTTTGGTTATTCAATTCAAAATCAATTTGCATTCAAATCATTTAAGAAGTTTCTAATCTCTCAAACTTCCCAAGTGATTAAATTTAAAAACAGTTTTACTGTCTTTGGGATTTTCATTTGGAATTTGATTTATTTGTCAATACTTGAGCTATCCTAAATTGATTGATGTTACAAAGAACAATTTTTGAATGAGTTTAATTATGTTTTGAAATCTAGATAATGATCAGAGAGGAGAACTATAGTTGCATAGATAAAAGTCGCTTCAGTATCTTTTATTATTATTATTATTATTAATTATTATCATTTAAAATTCGAATTAAAATGAGAAAAAAGAAAAAGTAAATTAATAATTTACCAGCAAATCCAAGTTGTAGTCTCAATTTCAACCTTGTTTCATTGGGATTTGTTTCAAATGATTCTAATAATTCAACAATATCCACAAAATTATTTTGAAAATCTCCTTCAGTTTCCCAACGATTTTTGAAAATGAGAGCTCTTTCTCTTGCAACATCAATTGCAGTTCTTCCTTTATTATCTTTTGCATTTACATTCACTTCTCTTCCACTTGATAGGAATTCCTTCACTATTTCAATATACCCTCTCCTACAAGCTACATAAAATGGTGTTACTTTATCAACATCATCCATTTCAAAATTCTTTCCTGCTTTATTTATATCAACTCTCTCATCATTTAATAATAATTTCACAATTTCAAGACGTTCTTGATCACAAGCAGCATAAAATGGTGTTGTTCCTTCATTTGCTTGGTCATTTACAAAATTGGTTACTTTATTGACATCAATTCTTTCATCATTTAATAATAATTTTACTATTTCAATTTTTCCATTATAACAAATAATCCATAGTGGTGTTGTTCCTTCATTTGTTTGATTAATACCAATATCAACTCTATTATCATTTAATAATAATTTCACAATTTCAATATGTCCACTCTCACAAGCAAGATAAAATGGTGTTGAAACATCATTTGTTGGATTATTGAGATTAACTCTCTCATCATTTAATAATAACTTTACAATCTCAATATGTCCATTTTCACAAGCAACATAAAAAGGTACTAAATCAATATCCAATGCTGTATTGAGATCAAATCTTTGATCATTTAATAATAATTTAACAATTTCAATATGTCCATTTCTACAAGCAACATAAAAAGGTGTAACACCATCATTTGTTGCTTTATTGATATCAACTCTTTCATCATTTAATAATAATTTCATAACTCCAAGATGTCCATTTTCACAAGCAATAAAAAATGGTGTTGCACCACTTTCCAAACTAAATTCCAATGCTTTATTAACATCAACTCTGTTATCATTTAATAATAATTTCACAATTTCAATATGTCCAAAAAAACAAGCAACATAAAAAGATGTTCTCTTCAATCCAAAATCTTGCCAATTTATGTTTATTTGTGGGTTTTCAAGTAATTTTTGAACATAATTAACTTTCCCATCAAAACAAGCTTCCCAAAGTTGTTGTTCTTCCATTATTTCTATTAAAATGAAAAAAAAGAGTTAATAACTTTTTTAAAAAAATAACTTTTATTATTTTATTTTGGACAATGGGTTGAATCAAAATTCAAATTCAAATTTAAATTCAAATAATTGTTTGACATTTTTGATTTGAATTGTGAATGGTGCAAGTTTAAGTTATGTTTTAAAATCTAGATAATTATCAGAGAGGAAAACCATAATTGCATAGATAGATGCAGCTTCAGTGTCTTGTTTGAAAAAAAAAAAAAAAAAAAAAAATTTAGAATTGAAGAAATATTGAAAATAGAAATTAAAAAATTTACCAGCTAATCCAAGTTGTACTCTTAATTTCAACTTTGTTTCAAATGGATTTCTTTGGAATGATTACATTAACTCAACAATCTCTGTAAAGTTTTTTTTTGTATTTTTCTTTTCTTTCAATATTTCCATAACGGCTGTTGATGGAGGCTTCTTGCAACATCAATTGCTGTTCTTCCTTCTTCATCTTTTGCATTTACGTTCACTTCCCTTGCATTTGATAATAATGACTTCACTATTTTAATGCGTCCATCCTCGCAAGCAAGATAAAAAGCTGTTCCTTCATCATTGGTCTTCACTCTTTTATCATTTAATAATACTTCCACGATTTCAGTATTTCCTTTTACACAAGCAATATGCAATGGTGTTCTTGACAATTCAGAGTCTTTCCACTTGATGGTAATATGTTCATTTTGAAGTTATGTTATAACTTCCTCAACATTTCCATTCTTACAAGCAAACCAAAGCTGTTCATCCATCTCAAACAAATATATTTCAAGGTTGATTTATAGGCTATAAGAACTCGAATAAGCTTCTTTAGTCCAAAGATATTCTTCAATACTCTGACATTTAATAAAGTGAACTTGAAACTACTATTGAGAAAGTCGATGCTCGAGACGTTGTGAAAAAATCTTGCAAATACAGATCATGGAAACTTTCCCAACTAACTATGTCTATCATTTGATAACCGATGATTACGAAAACAAATATTATCAAATAGCCTCCAACTATGTTACTGACTAACTTTATGAAAAACTTCTAAGTGACCAAGATTTTCAGTTTAAAACTTTCTTGCAAGGTTCCCACAAAGTTGATGCCGCAAGTGTTTTACATGGTAAATTATTTGAACGATTTTCTCATCAAATCTTGATTAGAGGCGGTTGTTTCAGAATCAAAAAGCTTAAAGTTAATGCCACTCATATATTTTTCGGAATCTATCTATATTTACGCGTCTGTCGTGCAAATCATTTGATTAAGGTTAGATTTCACAAATACGTTCCATTTCTCAAGTCAACTTTTGAAGGGTTATTCCGATTTTTTTCACTTTTAAACACTGGAAAAACATTACGAAAACTTCAGGAAGAAGAGGAGAAACTTGTTATTTATAAATTTTCGACTTATTTAAAGAGACTACTTCATTTCTTATTCGTCAGATCCTTGATATATAACTTGTGGATGGCTTCAGATGATGGGGCATGTCTAAGGAAAAAAAAAGTTAAAACTTTGGAGCTCATTTAAATCTTTGGATTTTTGTTTTTTGTATCAAAAAAAAAGATGGATCTAGAGTTTTTTGTGGAGAATCGAATGGTAGTATTTTCAAAGTGGTAGAAGTAAAATTAAAGACAGGAAAAATCGTAGAAAATAGGCTTAAAGTGAGCAAAAAAAAGAGGGTTTTTTGAGGATATCTTTTAATCTAGAACAGATATTAAAAAAAAAAAAAAGATGGATCTGTAAAATCATTTTATCTATCTTTTGAGGGGATTTGTGTGGGAGGTTAAGAAGAAAAAAACGAAGTAAAATTAAAGACAGGAAAAATCATTTTGTGAAAATACCAGAGACTCACCAATTAATTCAAAATGAACACATTAACATCAATTGGGAAGATACTGAATATTCAAGAACACCTTTTTATATTGCTTGTCAAAATGGACATACTGAAATTGTGAAATTGTTATTAAATGATAATAGAGTTGATATCAATAAAACACAAGGTGGGGGTTACATACCACTTTGTGTTGCTTGTGGTGCAGGATATATTGATGTTGTGAAATTATTATTAAAGGATGAGAGAATTGATGTTAATAAAGCACAAACTCAGGGCTTTACACCTTTTTGGATTGCTTGTTACAAAGGACACACTGAAATTGTTAAATTATTATTGAATGATAATAGAGTTGATCTCAATAAAGCAGATATTTTTGGTCGAACACCATTTTATATTGCTTGTGAAAAAGGACATATTGAAATTGTGAAATTATTATTAAATGACGAAAGAATAGCTGATATCAATAAAGCAGATAATGATGGTACAACACCTTTTTATTATGCTTGTAAATGGGAAGATATTGAAATTGTGAAATTATTATTGAATGATGAAAGAGTTGATATTAATAAAGCAGATAATGATGGTCAAACGCCATTTTATATTGCTTGTAAAAATGGAAAGCTTGAAACTGTGAAATTATTATTAAATGATAAGAAAGTTGATCTTCATAAAGCAAGGAATGATGGTCAAACACCATTTTATATTGCTTGTTATAAAGAACGTATTGAAATTGTTAAATTATTCTTAAATGATGAAAGAGTTGATATCAATAAAGCAGATAAATATGGTCGAACACCTTATAGGATTGCTTGTGAAAAAGGACACACTGAAATTGTGAAATTATTGTTGAATGATGAGAAGGTTGATATCAATAAAGCAAATGATGATGGTTGGACACCTTTTTATATTGCTTGTCAAAAAGGATATCTTGAAATTGTGAAATTATTATTAAAAGATAGGAGAGTTGATATAAATAAAACTGGAAAGAACGAAGCAACACCATTTTGGATTGCTTGCTATCGTGGACGAATTGAAATTGTGGAGCAGATCTTAGCAAGTGGAAGAGAAGTAGATTTAAATATAAACCATCATAAAGGAAAAACTGCAATTGATATTGCAAGAGAAAGAGGAACAGAGGAGAAAAAAGAATTTTGGGAAAATGAAATAGCACTTCAAGAAAGAAAAGAAATTGTTTAAAAATTGCTGCAATACTGAGAAATCCTGATGAAACAAGATTCAAATTAATATTGCAATTTGGATTAGCTGGTAATTTTAAATTTTTTTTAATTTTAGTTTTATTGAAATCATTTTTAATTCGTTTTTTGTAAAAAAAAAAATTTCAGAATTAACAGCAGCTTCTCTCTTTGCAATCACAGTTCTCCTCTCTGATCACTTTCTAGATTTTAAAACATATAGCTATAGTTAATTGATCATTATTCATCGTAAAATAACCTTTTCAAAAATAAAATAAAAACTTAAATCAATAAATAAATAATGGGAAAAATAATAAATATGAACAAACCCCCTATTTATTGTTTTTGTTCACTTTTTATCAAAAAAAAACATCTATATTAATAAATTAATTCCATTTTTTTATTTGTCAATTGAAGCAGACTGAAGAAGTTCAGATATTTGGTTAAATGCTTTCTCTCCTTCCTGTTTTGAATTAAATATAGCATGAAACATAAGACCTGAAGGGGTTTTGAACGAACTTTTGCACGCTTCTAGTTGTGAAAAGTTGTCTATCATCTCTAAAATTTGAGTGGAAATTTGAGTTGGAATTTTATTAAGAATAACTTTCAATCTATAATCCAAATCTGATTCTTCAATCAAGAAAACAATTTCATCTCCATCCTTTTGCAATTCTACTTTTTGACTTGGATTGGCTCCATATGATCTCAATAATTGAATAATTTTTTGATTTTTGGTTTGTTCAATTGCACTTTTTCCATTGTTACTTGTTGCATTAATATCAGTTCCTTTGCTACTCGCCAAAATAGATTTCACAATTTCGAAGTGCCCACGAGAACTCGCAATGATAAGTGATGTTTGACCAACAGCATTTGTTTTGTTTATCTCAGTCCTTTCATCATCTAAAAACAATTCCACAATTTCAAGATATCCTTCTCGACAAGCAATAAGAAAGGGTGTTTGACCATAATTGTCAGCTTGACTAATATCAACTCTCTCATCATTTATTAGTAACTTCACAACTTCGAGATGTCCTTTTTGACTAGCAAGGAATAAGGGTGTTTGTTCATATTTATTTGTTTTGTTTATTTCAGTTCTTTGATCATTTAAAAATAATTCCACGATTTGAATTTGTCCTTCTTGACAAACAATATGAAATGGTGTCCAACCATTATTATCTTCTTGATTAATGTTAATTCTCTCATCACTTGATAATAATTTCACAATTTCAATGGATCCAGAAAGACAAGAATAATAAAAGGGAGTTTGACCATGATTACATCTTTCATTTACCTTGATTCGATCATCTCTTAATAAGAACTCCACCACTTCTCTATGCCCATTTCGACAGGCAGCTGAAAAAGGCATTTGATCATAATTTGATGTTTTATTGATCTCAACTCTCTCATCATCTGATAATAATTTCACAATTTCAATCCGCCCACAATAACAAGCACCATAAAAAGGAGTTTTTCCATCATTATTTGCTTTATTGGTATCAACTCTTTCATCATTTAATAATAATTTCACTATCTCAATATGTCCTTTGTGGCTAGCAATATAAAAGGGAGTTTCACCATCTTTATTTTGTCTATTGATATCAACTCTTTCATCATTTAATAATAATTTCACAATTTCAATGTATCCTTTTTGACAAGCAGCAAAAAGTGGTGTCCAAATAGATGCATTTCCTTGATTGATGTTAACTCTCTCATCATTTAACAATAATCTCACAATGTCAATATATCCATAAAAACAGGCAATATAAAGAGGAGTTCTTTTCCTATCAGGAGATGGATCTTCAGTATTGGGATCAATTGTAGTGTTTGTAAGGTAATACTCGACTTGTTGAGCATTCCCATGAAAACATGCATCGAAAAATCGACGAAGTTCCTTTTCCATCTATCTTATATAAAATTTTATTTCAAATAAAATATATATCAATAAAAAATAAAATAAAAAATAGAATGAAAGAGAATAATCAATACCTATTTATTGAGAAATAATTTCACAAACTCTTACTCATTTGCTTTTTCACAAACTCCTTTTATCCTCATGGGTCCCATGTGTTCGATTAGAAGTGTCTCTATTTTTGAAAACTTCATTGACCATCAATTTGATGATATGAATGTTTGAGAAAAGGAAGCGAGTAGTATCATCAGTTGATTGCTAAAGAGGCCAAGGATCTTGAAAGTCCTGTTTTTTTTTTAAAAAAAACTTTGAAATCAATTCAAATTAAAATGAGTTTTAAAATTTAAAAAATGAGTCTCAATATTTACTCATTTTAATTTGAATTTTAAAAAGTTTAAAAACCAATAAAACTTTGAAAATTAAACTTAAAAATGATTGAATATTGAGATTAGATTATATTTACATTTAAAAATTCTTTTTTCAATAATACAGAAGAAGTTAAATCAGTCGAAAGTCCAACCATCCTTCTTGATAAAATCATTTGGATATCGAATGGTAGTTGAATTGCAATTTTGAAAAACTTTTCAATCTTTCTTTCATTATCACTCTTAATATCACTTTCCTTTAATTTAAAATATCCATCACATAATGATACAATTGATACAAGGATACATGCTGATTCTTGGTCTATTAACATTTATTTAAGTTTGAATGAATTATATATTTTGAAAAAAAGAAAAGAAAAGAAAAAAGAAAAGAAGAAAGAAAAAAAGAAAAAAAAAGAAAAAGAAAAAGAAAAAGAAAAGAAAAGAAAAGAAAAACCTAATATAAGAGCATTTTTTCTAAGAATAAATAAAACTTTTTCTCTATCTTGAAAATAAGATTCTAAAAGTTGAACAACTTGATCACGTTGGAAATGTTTAGCAATTTGTAAAGGAGTTTGATTTCCATTTGAAGAGTTCATATCAATTTCCCTTTGACTCAAAATCATTTCTTTAATAATTTCTAATCTTCCAAGTTCACATGCTAAATAGAAACTTGTTTTCTTGTGAACACTTTTTTGATTCACATCTAACCTTGGATCTTGGAGTAAATATCTCACAACTTCAATATGATTTCGATGTGTTGCTATGTATAAACAACTCTTTTTAAAGGGACAAATGAAGTTGATATCAATTTTTGGATCCTTAACTAATAATTTCACGACATCCAAATGTCCATTTTGACAAGCAGCCAAAAGTGGAGCCCAACCTTCAAAGCTTTGATTTACATCAATTTTAGGGCTTTGTAAAAGACATTCAACAACTTGATGATATCCATAAAAAGCAGCTGTGTAGAGTGAATTGGAGGTATCATGATATGGTTCATTTGGATCAACTCTATCATCTTGTAAAAGCAATTTAATCCCTTCTATAAATTGTCCTAAACAAGCAGAGTAAAGAGGAGTGAACCCTTCTTTATGTTTCTGAGCTATATCAATTCTCTTATCCTTTAATAATAATTTTAAAACCTTGAGACTTTTATGTTCACAACAAGCTAAGAAAGGTGTTGCATGATAATTTGTTGGTTTATTGAATTGAACTCCTTCAATTTGAAGGAGAAACTCAACAACCTTATCTTGATTTTGACGACATGCAACATAAAATGGAGTTGCTCCATATAAAAGTGAACAATTGATATCAAAATCAGATCGTTTCATTAACAATTCAATAAGTTTAATATTTCCAGAAGAACAAGCAATAAATAACATATCAGACGTCTTTAACTTCTTATAAGATTTTAAACTTATTTGGTCTTGATTCTCCTTACAATACAAAACAAATTGTCCTAATAAAACTTCATATTCATTCAACTCATTAATCTTCTTCTCCAGAAAAACTTGAACGATTTCACAATGAGAATAATAACAAGAAATTAGAAAAGGTAACATTCCTTCATTTGTAGACAATCTAACATCCAGAGAAGGGATAGTTAACAATAGCTTTGTCGTTTCAATTCTATTCTCTTGACAAGCGAAATACAAACAACTACATCCATATTTATTCGGTTTATTAACTTGAATCCTTGGGTCCATTAATAAAAATTTAACAATTTCATTAAAACCATCAAAGCATGCAATTGAAAGAGCTGTAGAACCATTAGAATCAGTTGAGTTGATGTCTACATCTTCATTTGTTATGAGAGAGGTGACTTTAGCAAGGTTGTTCTTTTGAACTGCATCTCGGAAATCTTTGTTCATCCTATTATTATTTTAATTATTAATTTTCCTAATCACTTTCGCTGATTTTGCCTTTCAGATGTCTGAATTATTAAGAGGTAAATACTATAACCCTTATTCTTCTTCTTCCATTCATATTCTTTAACAATTCATTGAATCAATCAATCAATCAATCAATCAATCAACTTCTTTTTTGAATTTGAATCTAGGTCATATATTATTCGATAGTCAAGGTGTTGAGAAAGAAGCAGGAAAGGAGCTTGAAGGGAAATTAGTAGGACTTTTCTTCTCTGCTCAATGGTGCCCTTCTTGTAGACAATTTACTCCACTGTTGAAACAGTTTTATGAGTTGTTAAAGAGAGATGGTGAGAAGTTTGAAATCGTATTTATTAGTAGGGATCTTACATTGAAAGTAATTTTTTTTTTTTTTTTTTAATTATTATTCTTATCATTCAATTTTTCAACTTTTAATTTCAATTGTCAATCAATCAATGAATAATAAATAAATCAGGCTCAAAAAGAATATGTTGAAAAAGAAGAAATGCCTTGGTTATCATTACCTTGTGATTCTTCACTTACAAAAACTTTTCTTAAGGCATATCAAATTAAAACAATTCCTTCTTTTGTTATAATTGATAGACATGGAGGGATTATTTCAAGACAAGCAAGACAAGAAGTTTATACAGGAACTTATGCTTATACTCAATGGAGGAGTGGTTCTGCTTCTCCTCCTCCAGAAGATTTACTTGTCAATAAGGGAGAAAAAAGTTGTTCAATTATGTAATTTTACAAATAGAATCGAAAATAGAATAGGAAATAGAAAGTAGAAAATAGAAAAATAGAAAAGGTTTTTTCTTTCTTTCTTTCTTTCATGATTATTATTCTGAATTTGAGACGCTTTTACAATATAAACATAAGACTAAGATAACAGTTAAGTATTGACAAAAAGAAAAGTAAGGATTCCAATAATTAGCTGAAGATCGATAGAGAATTTCAACATATGCAAGAAAACAAATTGGTTTCAAAAATGGTAAAATCCAATACAAATATGATCCCTTCAACATTAAAAGAAAAGTTTGAATGATTTCATTTTTTTTAAAAAAAAAAATCTACCTTATTCTCTTGATTATTTTCTTGATTAAAATCAATACTTTCTGTTGATAACAAATTTTTAAAGATAACACTTATTGATAAATATCTTCCAAAGAAATGGAGAATTACATTCATTGAAAGTAATGAAATAAATGGTTGTAATAGATCACCAAAAGTTGGATATGTTAGTTGGCTAATTATTTTTTTTTTTAAAAAAAAAAAATCAGTAATAATAAAATATAAAATTCAAACAATAAAAATTAAAACCTCCATTCCAATGGATTAAAGGTACTATTTTGAAGAAGAAAAGAAAGGAAAAAAATTCATTAGTAAAGATTTGTCTTAATCAAAGAGAGAATAATAGAAAACCTTAAATCAATTTTAAAGGGTTGTTGATTTGTTTGAGGTTGGGCAGCAACAAGTTCAAGTAATTGGTAAAAGTGTATAGTTGCAAAGAAGAAGAGAAGAAACCAATCAAACATAAATGGCTTTTCAGAGTTCAAATTCATATAAACACTGATTCCAATTCCCAAAATTAAGAATCCAAATAATCTAATTAACAAAATATGAATTGAATTGAATTGGGTTGATATTGTAAAAAGAAAAAAAAAAAAAAAAAAAGAAAACAAACGTGAGACAAAATATTGATGAGTTGATCAATTTTGGATACAGTAAAGCAATTGAGAGAACAAATAGAATTCCACAACCTCCAATAATTATACCCTTTAATTAAAAGAATATTTTAAAGATGTTTTGAATGATTTTAAAAGAAAAAAATAAAATTACTTTCATAACATTTTCCTTCTCACTTATTTGTTCAATCAAATAATCTTTACAATTATCAATGAAAGTGATGTATCCCAATGCTAAAGAAGAGTTTTTAAATATTAATCAAAGGTAATGAATTGAAAATTGGAAAAAGAAAAAACCTTCAATGAAAGGAAATATCAAATCAAAAGCAAATATCAATCCTTCAATAATTGGGACCAAAAATGTTAAAACATCAAGGTGTGTTTGATATAAAAAATATGCCAGAAAGACAAGATCAATCCAAAATCCACTCTAATTAAAAAAACAAAAAAAAAAACAATTAATTAATTAATTAAAATAGAAAAGGTGAATTATTTCTTGAGTATATATGTAAAGTTTTAAAATTATTTACCAAGAGACTTGAGATTGGAGATGGTAACAAAAGCTTCAAGATCCCTTGAACAAAGAACAAAAAGAATAAACAACAAGAGCAAAGCAAACCCAAATCAGCTCTAAATTTAAACACAATTGGGAGTAATACAAACAACGCTGTGAGGGAAATAGTATTGGAGATTAAGTAAAGTATCATTTGGGAGATTCAAGAATTTAGAAAAAAAGGATGATTCACAAAAAAAAAAAAAAAAAATTTTCAAAAAAAAAAAATCGTTTATTTTTCTTCTTCTCTATTTCAAATTGTTTACCAACAACTTTTTTGAAGATTTCTAATGAGTTTTTAATTCTTTTTTCTTGAAATCTAAATAACAGTCTGAAAGCAGAACTATCATTACATGAATAGAAACAGCATCCTTGTCTTGAAATATAAATATCATTTAAAAAAAAATTTGTTTTAAAAAAATTAAAAATTAATTAAAATAAAGTAAAAGATTTACCAAGCAAACCAAGTTCTTTTCTCAATTTTTCTCTTGTATCAACTGGATTTCTTTGAAATGATTCTATTAATTCAACAATCTTTGGACAATTTCTTTTTGCTTTTTGAAATACTTCTTCAGTTTCCCAACTAAATTTTTGAGTTGAATTTGAACGTTCTTTTGAGATATCCAATGGTGTTTTATTATTCCATTTTTTATTGAAATCTATCTCTCTTCCACTCTCTAACATATATTTCACGACCTCAAGATTTCCTGCTTGACAAGCAATATAAAAAGGTGTTGCACCATCATTCTCTGCTTTATTGATATCAACTCTATGATCACTTAATAATATTTTCACAATATCAATATGTCCTTTTGAACAAGCAATATAAAATGGTGTTTCGCCATTATTTGTTGAATTTGTCTTCAAACATTTATTTACATCAACTCTACTTATATCAACTCTATTATCATTTAATAATAATTTCACTATTTCTAGATGTCCATTTTGACAGACAACATAAAATGGTGTTGCTCCTTCACTTTGTACTTTACTAATATCAACTCTATTATCATTTAATAATAATTTCACTAGTTCTATATTTCCATTTTCACAAGCAATATAAAAAGGTGTTGAACTATCATTTGTTGCTTTATTGATATCAATTCTATTATCATTTAATAATAATTTCACAATTTCAATATGTCCATTTTCACAAGCAATAAGAAAAGGTGTTGCACCAGTATTGAATGCTTTATTGATATCATCAACTCTGTTATTATTTAATAATAGTTTCACAATATCAATATGTCCAAATTCACAAGCAATAAAAAAAGGTGTTGCTCCTCCATTTTCTGCTTTATTGAAATCAATTCTTTTATCATTTAATGATAATTTTACAATATCAAAATGTCCATTTTCACAAGCAACATAAAAAGGTGTGCAGCCTTCACTATTTGCCTTGTTGATGTCAATTCTTTCATCATTTAATAATAATTTCACAATTCCAATATTTCCATTTGAACAAGCACGATAAAAAGGTGTTCTTAAATATTTAGAATCTTGCCAATTAATGTTAATTTGTGCATTTTGAAGTAATTTTTGAACTTCCTCAACATTTCCATTGGAACAGGCTTCCCAAAGTTTTTCTTCCATTTTGTTCTTTTTTGGTTTGTTCTTATGTCTGTCTGTCTGTCTCTTTGAAACTTTTAGTTGCTTTCGTGTTGATTTACATTGGATTGAAAAGGTTCGTGCGAACTAGTGACTAGTAAAGATTGAAGTGAAGAACGAAAGATAAAGACTCAGAATAAAGGGCTAAGAGCTAAGAATGAGTAAATGGTGGGGTCCAGCAGGAAAAAGCAGAAAGAGAACGATTCAAAACAATTCATAAAAAAAAAAAAAAAAAAAAAAAAAAAA
>ERZ778024.2915-NODE-2915-length-13501-cov-6.850588_pt1 | contig 13501 bp, 16 predicted proteins | sample MGYA00375754_ERZ778024 | MGnify/ENA primary metagenome ERZ778024 (study PRJEB29350, sample SAMN05389827) | bioreactor metagenome | isolation source: Thiocyanate bioreactor | place: South Africa: University of Cape Town | collected 2014-02-18 ... | reverse complement strand
TTTGAAATTTTTCAAATCAACATGGCGCCCGAAATTAAAAAAAAAAAATCAATTTCTTGTTTGATTTTCTTATTTGATTCTCTGGTTTTATAACTTGACTCTTGAGTCTTTTGATATCACACATTTTTGAATTTTTTTATTTGTAATAACCATTTTTTTCTGATTAATCTAACTTTTAATAGTATCACAAAACTTGGATTAATCACAAAAAAAAAAAAAATCATTTGAACCATTTCAAATTGTTGATGTGGTATTACAAGGACAAAATTATAAACTTCTCATTTTTTTAAAAAAAAGAAATTTAGGATTTCTTGCATGCAATCAATTGACTAACTCAAGAAGAAAACCTTAAAAGATTTGGGATTTTAGGAATTCAATAGCTTTGATGAGAGAAAAATGAGGTTTTTTTTTCTTTTCTGATTTTTTTTTTGATTTTGATTTTGAAAGAAATAACTTAATTAATGAATCTTAAATTATATGTAGACTTGATAGATATGTAAGTTTATGTTTGAAAAAGAAGACAAAGGAAGCTCAACAGTTAATTAGAGAAGGGAAGATTATGGTTGAGAATGAAGTTATTACATCTCATGGATGGCAAGTTCGTCCTTTTTTTTTCCTGATTTTCTTTCATTTGAATTTCAAATTGATGATAAGTTTGTTTTTTTCAAAAAACAATAGGTCTTTGTTGAATTTGAACAAGTTTTATTTGAGAATACTCCTTTACCATCACCAATTTCTCAACAATTATATATTCTTCATAAACCTGTTGGATATCTTTCAGAATCAAATCTTCGAACCAAACTTTCAGAAAAAAATGATCCTCAAAACAATAATGAACTCTATGTCACTGATTTATTACCTGAAGAATTTAGAACAGCATCCAATACACTTTCAATGTTTGGAAGACTTGATAAAAATACCTCAGGATTGTTACTATTTGGAAATGATCCAGGTTTAATACCTCTTCTCCTTCATCCAACAAAACATGTTCAAAAAACTTATATGTATGGATCATAATTTATATTTCTAAATTTCAAATTGTTTTTCATTTGAAAAAAAAAAAAGAGTGAAAGTGGATAACTCTCTTTCAGATGATGTAATTAAGGAATTAGAGGAAGGAGTTACACTTCAAGATGGAATAAAATGTCTCCCTGCAACTATAGTAAAACTTCCTGAGAATATTGACTCTAATGGAAATCAATTTTATAATTATGAGATTACAATTAGAGAAGGAATGTATCATCAGGTTCATTTTTTTTTTTTCTTTTTTTTTTTTTTGAAACAAATTTTTTTGAAAACAAACAAAATTTGAATACTTCTTATGTCTATCTAGATCAAAAAAATGATGAGAGTATTCAATTTGAAAGTAATTGAACTTCATAGAATTTCTTTTGGAGATCTTTATCTTGATGATAACTTAAAAGCTGGAGAAATTCGACTTTTGACAAAAGAAGAACTATTAAAAGTGTTAAAAATGTTACCAAAAATTCGGACTCCACCCAAGGAATGGAAAACTGGTGAATTGAAAAGAATTCCTATCAATGGAAATCAAAATCAAAGTCAAAATCAACAAAATGAAAATGAAGGAATAAGTCAAAATGAGAGTGAAAAAGATAATGGAAAACAAAAAAAGAGAAAAGTTGAAATGGATTCACTTTGATAAAGGAAAGGAAAAGGAAAAAAGAAAAAATTATTTTTCTAAAAAAAATCTATTGTAAAATATGTGATACATTCTATTCGAGCTAAAGAAAGAAAGTAGGATTTAATTAGTGTCATTGTAATAATAAATGCTTTGAAAAGGAAATAAATATAAAAGTAAAAACCTCTTTTGAATAATGTTGAAAAGTACATTGAGGATTTTGACAGTTAGGACCATCTCGACACTAAAAATCAAATTTTTTTTTTTTTACTTTTTTTCAAAAAAAAGTAAAAGCAAAGAAAGGACAAGAAATTACTTTTATTCTGTCTTGTTTGTTAACCAATTTTAAATTTCCTTTCTTGTGGATATAAGGACATTCTGGATTCTTACACTCATCTCCAAATTTACAAGGAATGTTAAATTCTTTTGTTCACGTAAAGTTCAAAGAAAAGAAAAGAAAAAAAATTAGCAAAAGAAAAAAAAAAAAGAAAAGAAAAAAAAAAGAAAAGAAAATACGAGGTGGCGGAGGGGGAGGATGAGTATAGTTGCAGGATTCTGAGGTGCAAAGAAGTCCAAATTTACAAGGAATAGGAGGATGAAAATATGCACAATAGCTCCCATGTGGACATTTTGGAAATACTCTTTAAAATGAAGAGAAATAAATAAATAAATAAATAAAAAATAGAAAGAAAAAGAAAAAGAAAAGATTGAAAAAAAAAAAAAAAGAATACTTGCAAGGAACTGGATGTATAAATGGACATCTTGAACCATTCTTACAATTTGGCCAAAATGAACAAGCAACTTGTTTTGAAGGATTTAATCGATTTTTTGGGAAATCTAATTTGAAAAAAAAATTATTTCAATTGATTCAATTTACTTGAAGAACTACCTTTCATTCTATTTGTCACTTCTTTTTTTTCATTATCATTTCCATTATGTTCTTGAGGATTTGATTTTGGTTTTGGGGTTTTATTTTTACTTTCTCTTAACTCTCTTTCCATTTCCAATACTAACCATTAAAATTTTTATTTCGTTTCAAACTTGCTTTTGTTTTTTTAGAAAAAGAAGTTCTTTACCTCTTTTAGTTTTATACACTGTTGAAGGTTTTGATATCTCATCAAAGACAACCGTTATCAATCTAGGAGGAACAAAATTTGCTGAATTTTTGTTTCTTGTAAGACTAGTTTCACCAATTTGACTCTTTAATTGAGAACTCATAATATCTTCTTCTTCTTCTTCTCCTTCCTCTCCTTCTTTTTCTCCAATCATAAAAGAATCATTCAATATTGTTTCTTCTATTTCATTCCATTGATTGTTTTTTGAATTGATTCATTATCAACTTTTTTTTTGAAAAATACTAACCTTGTGATGCTGATACACTTTCTAAGTCATCAAATAACCTTTTTGTAAATAGATTTATTAAAATAAATATTGAAATACATTTTAAAATAAATATATAATCGAGATAAATGAGATACCAATTTACAAAATCTATTGTCTTGTCTTCTAAAAACACAGTCAATTTAGAAATAACTTCATTCTTTGAGTTCCCATTCTCAAGGAGTACTGCAACATATTCAGGGAAAGCTCCATCTAATATTAATATGATTATTATTATCAGTATTTCCAGAGATCCCTTCAATTACAATAGGATTGTTAATATTATTAAATATCAATTAGAAATACCTTGAAAAACTTGTAGCCGTTCCAACTTCTGATCAATTTCCTCTTTCGTTTTCATTTGTTGTTGTTGGTGTCTCTTTGAAATATCTATTAATGTTGAATTGAAAGTGGAGTTAGTTAAGATAGAAGTGATAAGGTTGGAATCGATTTGAGGTTGGAAGGGTTCAAGTGTTTCAAGGGGATACCAAAATCTCTACCTGGTTGATTTAGAAAATTTAAAGGAAAAAATGAAGGGTGATGAAAAAATATCCCCATGAAAAAAAACTTTTTTTTTTGAATTTTTTTCGAAAGGCAAAATTTGATATTTATTTTCTCATTTATTTTTACAAAGGATTTCAATTTTTACTCAAATACTTTCTGAAAGAAACACACAGAGGACAAATTGCAAACCTGAATTTGAGATCTTTGTAAAATCTAGGACGTGAAGCAATAATCAAAGTAATGAAAATGACTATGAAATTCCAAAACTCGAAATGAAATTCCAAGGACGTCCAAAAAGAGATCTCTTCTTGAATGTTTCGAAGATCTTTGTGGAAGCCAAAGGAATATTAAGGTTTTCCTATTATTTATTTATTTGTTATTTTGAAAAAAGTAAGCGAGGATTTCAGAAAAAAAAAAAAAAAAAAATAAGCTAAATAACTACAAAACCTTTCTTTCGTCTTTCTCTTCATATTCACTTCATTGTATGGTCTTCTGGACTACCAAAAACTCATTAAAATCTCTGGAAAGCGAAACAAGAATTAAATTAATCGAAGCTTATGTGCAAGTATAATAGAAGTCGAATATGCGAGTCAATTGATCTGTCCGCGTCCACTCAAAATTTTTACTAAAAATTCTTTAGAAGCTGATAAACTTATGAATGGCTTTCTTCAATTTTTAACCTATTGTTTTATTTAAAAAAATTAATTAAATTAAATTAAATAACTAAATGTGAAATGGTAAATTGATTATTTGGAAAAAATTAATTGAGGACTTACTCACCAATTGGAATCAATGGCATTTCTTATTTATTATTCACCAATTATATTGCAGGGTCGACTCCAAGAAAAATATTATACACATCTAATGAAACTAGTTATTGGTTACAAAATATTATTAATGCCTAACTCAAAAGATACTGCAAAAGTTAGAAATAATCTTTTCCTACAATTTTATAAAGATTGCTCAAAGCTCTATGGATCTTTTTGTTGTACTATGAATATACACAATCTGCAACATTGAGAAGCTTTTGCCTTTTGTTGTTTGTTGTTAGAGCAAAATAAATAAATAATATAAGATAATAAAATAAAATAGAATAGAAAATAAAAGATTTACAAATCCTGTCAGGTGCAATTTAACAAAGTTGAAAAGGAAATCAATCCAACAAAAAATAAAGGTGAGAGAGTTATTGAAACAAGTTGGTTCAAACTATAAAAGTTTAAAGAAAGAACAAATTGATCATTGTTGTATCAAAATTTGAAGAAACACAAAAAATAAAAATAAAAATAAAAATAAAAATAAAATAGAATAGAAATAAAATAGAATAAAATAAAATAAAGTTACCAGAGTCAAAAAGTGAAGCTATCAGAGGATGAGAAAAATTGGCTAGCCTCATTTCTTCATCTCGAAACAACTTTTAACAAATATCCTTAACTAAACTTAAGAAATGGGATAAAAGAAGGAGAGGAAGAAGTTCCTTGTTGGACCATAAGCTAACTTTAGTGCACATAGTCCCAGTTTTGGAAAATGATACCTATATCTTAAACACCTCCATCTTCTTCTTCTTTCGAAATTTTGAAGGAGCGTCCTTGAAATTCGTAATTTTTTCAAATTTAGAGGATTTGGAGATCAAGGACGAGTCAAGCAGCTAATGAAGGAAAGGGAAGAAATTCATGAAGAAAAAGAAAATACCTTGAATGGAACTCTTGCATGTGGCTTAACAACAATTGATCACGCCCAAGTGAAAGATTTCACCTTATGGACAATTGAAGAAACAGTCAATTGGGGTTAACTTAATTGATCAAAGAATTGGGAATTTTTTCCAATCCCATGAGGTGGATGGAATGACATTATTGGACCTTTCTTTTGAAAGGATCCTCCAAGTTTCTAACCTTGAAGTTGCATTTTGATTTTCTAGTTTCAGTGATTCTTTTTCTTGATTTAATTTTCTAATTCTTGAGTCATATTTCAATCTCTTTGCGTTTGCGATAGAAGCAAAAATTAATTGTAAATGTCGTCGTTGTTCAAAATCTGTAACTTTTTTTACAGATGGCTACAAAAATACCTTACCAAATGGAAAGACTTTGTCACTTACTGGAATCTAAACGGTAAACACTCACTAAGGCTTTGGACCAGCTTTTGTTGTTATTTTGATTTTTGAGTTTGTTTGAGTTCATGTTTGAGTTGGTTGAGTTTCATTACTGGGACAACTTCTTTTATTGTGCTTTACATGTACTGAATTTAGGAGCTTTCTTTTTTTTTTTTTTGGTTCTGTACTTACATTCACATTTATCTCTTCCAGTTCTACTTTTGATCCTTATCCACCTGCTTTTCTGTTGTTGGAATATTCTCTCTTCCCATTTTATGAAAAAAAAAAAAAAAAAAAAAAATTGAAAATTTTTCAAAAAAAAGTGTAATAAAATTATAATAAAAAAATAAAAATATCAGGAAATTAGAATAAAAAAAACAAAACGAAGTTGAGAAAGGGTTTTATTTGAGAGGAGAAGAGGGATTGAAAAGAAAAAATTATTATTGGCCTTGCGAAACGGCGAATCGGTTAAATAAAAATCAAACAATTCACATCACCATCAAATCAATCAACTTTTTCATTCCTTTTCAACAATCCTTTTAATTTGAATCTTTAGTTTCTTTCTTTTTCTTTTCTTCTTCTCTTTCATCCCATTTCTTAAATTTTGGTTTTCTTTCCTTTTCTTTTTCTCTTATTATCTTTTGAATTCGACACAAGTGATTTTGGTATTCTTGAAATTAAATTAAAAAGGTTTGGTGTTGAAAATTTGTTTGTTTTTTTCTTTTCTTTTCTATATTTTTACAAAATTTTTAATCCTCTTCCTTTTCCTTTTTAGATTTCTTTTTCTTTTTCTTTTTAGCTTCTTTTTCTTTTTTCCCATTTTCTTGACTTTCTCCTTCGATGATGATGTTGTTTGATAATGTTGAGGTTGGAATTTGAGATTGTTGTAAAATTGTTTCAGCAGAAATAGCAATTGAATCTAACATTTTTAATCTTTCATCTTCATCTTCACTGTGTATAAAAAATATTTATTTTTATTTAATTTTGAAATTTTTAAAATTTCAGAAAAAAAACAAAATACCTGGAACTTTCAACAACCCTTTTTTTCTGAATAGTTTCTTTTATAACTGGAACATAGTTAAGATCTGATGTTTTGAACATTCGAACTTCAGGGATCTCTTTACCTTCAATGTTTTTTTTCACAATTATTTTTAAACAAACAAACAAAATGAAAACAAAATGAAAAAATGATGAAAATTTATACCTTCTTTCTTATCTTTTTTTGACTTCTTCGTTGTGGTTGTTGTTGTTGATTTTATTTCATCGTTGACTTTTATTAAAGTAGTTAATATTTAATCTTGAATTATTCATTGATCAATTAGGAAACCTTGAATTTCTATTAATGTGTCCAAGTATGAATGTAACTTTTGTTGAGCACGTTTTTGGAATTCTTCATCCTCTTGAGTTTTCTTTTCTTTCAATTCATTTTCAAATAAAGTATCTCGAACTGAAGGTTTTTTTCTATCTTTTCCACGTTCGATATCTATTATTTAATTTTTTTCAGATTTAGATGTTCCTATTGTTTTGTTGGGATCTGTTTTACAGTTTTATTATCTTGATTTTTGTTTTCTCTTTCTCACTTGAATCAACTCAATCCCAAAGATTTATATCCATGTTTATCATTCCTTTATAAAACAAATCATTCCTTCAAAATGACAAAGTTATAAACCAAAAATCCAAATACAACACAAAGAGATAAAACAAATCTATCACCAATTCCTAACACATTTTCCAGTGGACTCCCTCACTTATCCTTTGTGTTTGTTTCAAAAACAAAAACAAAACAAAAACAAAACAAAACCAAAGGAATTTCTTTGTCATTTTTTCGAAAAAACATAATACAAAGAATGAAATCTAAAGTAAAATAATTAATAACAAATAATACCTTTATCAGTTTTCATAAAGGTACTCTGGTCTACAACGACGGACTGCAACTGTTTGAGTCGTTCCTCTTCCTCATCGCTTTCAACTCCCATTCCCCTCGTGGCTTCCTCGTGGCTTTTTTTTTTTTTTTTGGAAAAGTATAAATAGGCCCCAAAAAATATTTCAAAAACACTTATAAAACCTATTCAAACACATTCAAACTTATTGAAACTTATCAAAACTTGTTGAAATATAAGATTCTAAATTGAAGGATAACTTGGAAAAAAGCTTTGTTTGGAAATGGGTAAAGTAGTGAAGAAACAAAAGAAGCAAAGGAATGAGAATGCAAGACCAAAGAAGTTCTCGCAAAAAGTTGAGAAGAAGGAACACTTTCAAAAGGATAAAGTAGGGAAGGATAAACCAAAGCAAAAGAGTTTCAAAAAGAAGAAGAGTGGAGATGAAAATGTAAATAAAAATGTAACAACAGTGAAAGAAGTTGAAGACAAAAAGAAAATGAAAGAAGAAAGAGAAGTAAAAGAAGTAGAACAACAACAAGAAGATGAAGGAAAGGAAGAAGAAGTAGGAGAACAAAATAATCAAGGTGAAGAAGAGAAAAAAGACCAAAATTCAGGACGTGCTCGTAGATATATTGTATTTGTTGGGAACCTTCCATTTGAAATTACAGCTGCTGATTTGGAGAATCATTTTGCAAAAGCTGGAAAAGTATTAAGTTGTCGTGTGAGAAATGAGAAAGGTTTTGCTTTTGTAGAGTTTAAAAATGCATATGAAATTGAAAAGGCTATCAAGTATCATCATACAATGCTTAAAGGAAGGAAAATTAATGTTGAATTGACCGCAGGTGGAGGAGGAAATAACTCAGAGAGGAAACAAAAAATCAAAGAGAAAAATCATAAAGTTACTGGATGGAGAAAAAAAACAATTTCAAAATTAATAGGATCTAAACCAAAGAGTGGAAGTGGAAATAATAATGTTGAAGCTTAAATAAGTGAATGAATTTTGATGATTTGTTTTGAAGTTTTGTGATGTTTGTAGGAAAGAAAGAAAAAATAAGGAATTAAAATTAAAAAACAATTTATTTAGTTGGTGAAGTTTTTCAACTCTTTCTTTCTTTCTTTCCATAAATTTCCTAAGGATCTTTTGAGAAATCAATCATAGAAAAATACAAAGAATCAATTCGTGAATTGGCATGCATTGCACTGAAGAATTCAAATAGTTTCATTGATAAACTATCACATTCTTTCTTTGAAACAATTGGATTGATTGAATTGAATGGTTTCTGTTTGATCAAATTCTTAAGAAAAACCATACAATTAACCACTTTTTAAATATAAAATTCTAATGAAAAGGTGGAAAAGTGATTTCATGAATTTTGACATTTTGACAGTTTTGTTTTAAAATTTTTTAGTTTTTAACTCTTTTTAGTTGTTGTTCTCGTTAGTTAAAATTTTTAAAAACTTTAATGGTAACCTCTTTTTCTTCTTCCTATTCTTCTTCAATAATTCGAATCACTTCAAATTGTTTGATTCTTTAAGTGATTTCATTTTTAGAATTTCAAAAAAAAAAAAAAAAAAAAAAAAATGAACTAAAAAAATCATAAATAAACTTTCAATTAATTGATATTGATATTGATTTGATATCTCTAGATATTGAAGTCGAATATGAACTTACATTGATGATTCAATTTTTATTTGAATTGAAATATAAAATAAATCAATATAGGAGCGTTTTCATCATCGTCTCCCTCAATCGGATGGACTCAAAGGCGGTCTTCTATATCAAGTTGATTTTTCTTTTCTTTCTTTAACTTTATTTTATATCTCCAATTTGGCATTATTTGAAATTTTATTTTGTAGAATGGAGATGAAGAATCATTTCAAGATTCAGGATTGTTGACTTTTCATTGCACTTGGAGTTTATGTTCAAAATCGTTTCAAAACTTTATTGATCTTTTAATTCACAAGGAAAAGGATCATATCAAATACCATCCTTGGGTTTCACTTCAGAGCAATTTTTATGATATAAGAAAACTCACTGCACTTGAAGATCAAGGTTTGTTTTAAATGTTTTAAAATTCAAAAAAAAAAAAAAAAAAAAACTAATTTTTTTTTTAAAAAAAAAATCTCAAAGTTTTAAATCTTCCTGAAAGTAAGATCTATTTATTATTATTTTTACTTTTATCTGATAATTCATCATCAATCAATCAATCAATAAATGATTAAATAGATAACATAAACACGATTGTAAATGGAAATGGAAAGAGAAGTCGAAGATCAAAAAATCAATCTTTCCTCTGTACTTATGGAGATTGTAACAAAAGTTATGAAACACTTGAAAGTTTAAATTCTCATATTCGTTTTAAAAATCATGGAGAAACAAAAACTTTTGAATCATATTCATCAAACAACCAGAAGAGATTGAAAACAGATGGTGAAGAATCAGAAAGTGGGAGTCAAGAAGATGAAAATGTCCACCTTTCTGAAGGATATTTAAGTTCAAGTAGTGATGAAGAGAAAAAGATCCAAGAAATTAGAGTCTGGAAAGAAATGTTCAATGAAAAAGAAAAGGAAAAAGAAAAGGAAAAGGAAAAGGAAAAAGGAAAAGAAGATGAAAGAGAAAAAGAAAAAGATAAAGAAAAGGAAAAGAACAAGAAGGAGAATGAAACAATCCAAAAAAAGAATCAAGAAAGTCCATTTGAAATTACAATTAAAATTGAAAAGGAAACTCAAAATGAAATCAAAACTGACAAAGAAGAAAAAGTTGATAAGGATGTTCATGAAGTTCAAAACAATTCAAAAACAGAGCCGATTGTCAAAATTGAGACTATTACAATAGATTGAAATAAATATCTTCAAAATTGATTTTTATTTTTCATTTGTCACAAGAAGAAATTCATTTAAAAAATACAACTAATCCTCTAATCGTTTTTTTTATGATTCAGAATCACTTGAAATTAATTTTCTTTTCTTAAATTTTGATTTCGACACTATTAATTTTTCTTCCTCCTCTTCCTCTTCTTCTTCCTCTTGCCCTTCTTCATCATCTTCCTCACGATTCTTAGGATCTTCTTGACTTTGTCTAATTAATTGATCTATAAAATTATTCACAGTATCTTCTTCTTTAATTTCATCATCAGCTTCCATAGGAAATAGCTCCTCCTCAACGTTACTATCTTCTATTTCATGACTTTTATCTTGATCCATTTCACCATCACTCTCTTTTTTAATTACTTTTTCCTCGTCTTTTTCTTCCTTTTCTTCTTCTCTTTCTTCTCTTTCTTTTTCTTTTTCTTCTTCTTCTTCTTCTTCTTTTTCTTCTTTTTCCTCCTCTTCCTTTTCACTTTCTTGATTTTTAGTTTGCACTTGCTTTTGTTTCTTTGTATTCCTTTTCTTTTTCACTTGCTCTTTTTCACCACCACTTTCATTACTTTCTGTATCCTTCTTTCTCTTTTGTCGACCTTTTGTTTTTACTTTTTGAGCATCTTCTTTTTGAACATTTTCACCTTCACTATCATTTGTAGCTAATAAATAAAAAATAAATAAATTCAAATAAATAATGATTTTTTTTTTGGGAAGAAAGATACCTTTTTTCGCCCTTGAAGATTTTTTTGTCCTTTGTTCATCTTTTTTATTCTCAGTTTCATCATTTTTCTGTGGAATTTGTGAGGAAACTTCTGTACCATCTAAAGTTCTATGTTTTAAATTTCCTTTGATGTATGAAAGAGATTGTCAGTAATGGATTTTTTGTTTGAAAAAATATATAACTTACCAAGCCAAAAGGCACTCAAACAATTATTATTTTCAAGCATCACTTTGACTCTAAATATTAAAGTCTCTAAAGTTTTTTTACAAAGAGGAACATTTGCTGTTAGTGCTGAATCTTTTGATCCTTTGGAGTGATTACAAAGATTCTAATTTTTTTTTTTTTTTGATTATTTCAATTATTAGTGTTCAAAATAAGAATAGAACAAAACAAAAGAAATAAAATAATAAAAATAACTTGTAAGGTACGTGTAGCAGGTTGAAGATTTTTGAAAATCTGTAAAACATTTTGAGAATCACTTCGAAAAATTAAATCCATAAAAGGCATACAATTTTTTTGAAATTGTTCAAGAAATTGTCTTCCATACTTCATTGCAGATATATAAATACTCTTACTATTTGGAGTGACAACTTTGATGAAGTTCATTAAACTATTATATACTGCTGTTAAATTCAAAAGTCTAGGAACTGTCATTTCATTTAAATTATTTTCAGTGTGCTGATTTTGAGAGAGTTTTTGTGATAATGTCCTTTGGGATAAACTCTTTTGTGATTGACGTGATTTTGGTGCAACTGATAAACTTTTCACAACATTTACAATTTCCATAACAGCTGCCTTTAATTTTTTTTTAAAAAAATAGTATTTAGATAAATCAATAAAAAATATTGAAAAAAAAAACCTTATAATGATTTCCAAAAGTTTCATCCTTTAATACAAAGTAATCTTGAACATCCTCAGGATTTCGAAGGAATGAATCAAGAGTAGAAACCATATTCTCAATTTTTTGAAGAGGGTCTTCTGCATTAGATATTTCTGATTGAAGTAAAACAAGAATTGATTCCGACTATTTTTGTTTTTTTTTTTTTACAAAAAAAAAAAAAATTATTAGTCCATTTCTTTCAATAACATTAAAACAAAAACATAAAACCTTGAGTTTCTGATTATTTGGCCATACTCTTCGAATTAATTTTGAGGCAAGACTACTTAATCCCAAAGAAATTTCTTTATTGAATTTTTTTGTTTAATAGATTTACCAAGAGAGAGAAAAAAAAAATCCAAATTAAATTTACCAGCTTTTTCACTACAAGGAGGAAGAATTTTTTCTAAAGATGTAAGAACTCGATGGAGAGAAAGGCTTGAATTTACAGTTGGTATGTGTTGAGAAAACCTTTGATAATATTTGATTCATTTTAATAAATAAATAAAATCAAGTATTAATTAATAGAGAGAAAAAAAAGAAAGAAAAAAAATGTAAACCCATAGAGATATTTAAAAGTATCTTTTGCAAGTTCAGGGATAGTTGTTTCACTAGCGAGTAGTCCATGATTAATTCGGGAAGCGAAAGCAAGAAGGGAATTCTTTTTATTTAAAAAGACATTATTTAGATTTCAATAAAAAAGAAGAAGAAGAAATGAAATGAAAAGGAAAGTAACTTTAAAAATTTCAATATTTTGTGGAGAAGATTGTAAATCTCCCCAAGAAAAATATTTTTCTGTCAAATCGAAAATCAATCTCAAACAATCATAAAGGTCTTCAAGGTCCTATAAAATATTTTTTTTTAAAAAAAAATTAAATCCGTCAATATAGAAATTATAGATTTTCAACAAAAAAAAAATCAGAATTCAACCGTGAAAAGTAAATCTGACTCCTCGTCCTAAATGAAATTCAGAATAAAGGAAAATTGAAATTAAGTTTCAGAAGAAAAAAAAAGAAAAAAAAGAAAAAAAAAGAAAAAAAACAAAAAAAATGAACATTAGTTTGAATGAACCCATTTATAGCTTCTAATAATCGACATAAAGAAGGTAATAAAGTTGAAAAACAAGTTGCCACTTCAGTTGCAGATTTTCTTCCAAGAAAACTATAAGGATTGAAATCATCATGTTGAACTGGGGCAGCAGGTCTTCCAAAATTATGTAATCGAATTGGTGAGAATTTATGTGCAAGTTTCAAATCAAGATCTTCAAGAAGAAATTTAATTCCTTGAACTTTAAATGGTGAGATGTGAGAAAATTTTGATTCTTCAAATTGTTGAATGACAATTTGAAATCCAAAAACATCGAATACACTCATCTATAATTTCGATTTTTGATTTTTTTTTTTTTTTTTTCCTTGGAAATAATGACAAATTACCTCAAGTTCTCTCATATAAGGTCGGAAAAGGGAAATAACATTTGTTTTCAAATCAATTCTAAAATAAAATTAATTGAGAAAATTGTTCTCTTTTTTCTTTCAAAAAAAAAAAAAAAAAA
>ERZ778024.2914-NODE-2914-length-13503-cov-6.679283_pt1 | contig 13503 bp, 14 predicted proteins | sample MGYA00375754_ERZ778024 | MGnify/ENA primary metagenome ERZ778024 (study PRJEB29350, sample SAMN05389827) | bioreactor metagenome | isolation source: Thiocyanate bioreactor | place: South Africa: University of Cape Town | collected 2014-02-18 ... | reverse complement strand
GATGTCTTTTTAAAATTATAATAATTTAAAATAATAATAAATTTATATAGATTTCGAGTTATCCAAAATCCTGAAGAACGAGAAGTTGATTTTGAAATTTTGTTTGGTTGCCAATCCAAATATCAATTAATGTATGTTCTTCATGTTGTTAATCACTTGGTCAGAGAAAATGCACCTTATCAACCAGAAGATTTCATGAAGGATAAAATTCATTTTGCCCCATTAGTTTTTTTTTTTTTTTTTTTTTTTTTTTTTTTTTTTTTTCTTTTTTTTTTTTTTTCAAAATCTAATTAAATAAAATTAGGATCCAAATATTATGAAAATGTTTTCATGGAAAAGACGTTTTATCAACCTTGGTGGAATAACTCACTTATTGAAAATATTTTTATCTTTAACAAAGAATGAAACTGAAAAAGTGAAAGAAGCAAAAGAATTTGTAACTTATGGTGTTGCTGAGTTTGGATGTATTTCTTATATTCTTGAAATATTAAGTTTGACAGTTTTAGAATACGGAACAAAAGGAAATGAAGATATAAGTCCTATTCCAACAAACTCAACACTTTCTGCAGCTTTACACTCGGCGATTCCATTGGTTTTTAATTGTTTGAAACTACCTGAAACTTTATCTCAAGCTGATACAGCACTTTTAGTTCCCTCAATAGCTCTTGGAACTTTTAAACAACAATTAGAACTTGCTCAAAAAGAATTACTTCTTCAAATCGAAAATGAAAATTCAACAACAAATACTCCTTCATTTTCTCCTACTCTACTTGTCACCGATCCTGAAAACAATGAAATTCAAAAAAAAGATGAAAAAGGACGATTAGAGGAGCAAAGTAAATCTGATTTATTTGATTTAAAAAGAGAAAGAGCAGATAGTTCAACTGCAACCTTAAATGGCTCTATCAATCAGAACAATTTAAGCACAACTTTAATTTTAAATAATTTCAGTGCAATTGATGTGACCAATCCAAAACTATTTATCATTGATGCAAATGAATTTATTATTTCTTTAGTTAATATGATTAGAAGAGTTACATCAACTTCAGGTATTTCTGATTTTTATTTTTATTTTTATTTTTATTTTTATTTTATTTTTATTTTGTGGAAATTTTTTTTAAATTAAAATTCAAAAAAATAAATAAAATGAAAGTCACTCCCGAAATTGGAGAAGATGTGAATGTAGTGATGAAGTATGGACTTAGAGTTTATCTTGGTTTTTCAAAAACTTTTTTAGAAATTATGTCATTTGATCAAGATTTCAAAAGCTGGTTATTATGGCTCGTCTTGAAAGTTAAAGACGCTGGTGTCAGAGAACAAGCCATATTAGTTTTTGAATCACTTTGCAAACATCTTATTGAAAGAGAGGAAGAAAAATATAAAAGAATTCTTTGGGATATTATTTTTCACCTTTTATCAACCCTTGATATCATTGAGGAATATGACAATCAATCTGTTCAATATTTTAAGTTAATAACAAGATTAATTACCTCTTATGGATCTACTTGGCCACTTGAAGACCAAATTATCAACCCAGAATCTGAAAACTCAGATGATAGTGACACTTCAAAATTTACTTCACTTCTTAATACATTAGAAAAACTCATCAAAATTTTAAAATGCCATCCTATTCAAGAAACAGAATTGAAAATTCATCAAGGTTATGAAGATGGTGTTGTCATTGGAGTTTTAAATCTTCTAACAAGTTTATTTTCAACTAACCCTAAATGTAAATATCTTGCCAAGAGCTCAGAAAAGGGACTTTTAAGACAAGTCTTTTATAATTGTCTTTTTGATATTCCAAATGCTCAAAAGTTGTTTTTACTTTATTTTTATTTTTAGAAACAAAATAAAATAAAAATAAAAATAAAAATAAAAATAAAAATAAAAATAGTCATGGAATCAATTCTCCTCCACTTTGTAAAAGTAATAATTCAAGAAGAGCAGCAACTCAATTAATTATGGAATTGATTCGGAATAATTCTTCAAACTTTAATGAATTGATTGGATTTCTTAATTCTCAAATTGAAGAAATTGAATTACAAAGACAATGGAACGTCAGTCCAAAAAAGTTTTTTTTTTCTTCTTTTTTTTGTGTAAAATAACAAATTTAAATTAAAAATATAATGAAGGGATGAAAAGAGTCATTATGGATACATTGGTTTAACAAATCAAGGGAATACTTGTTATATGAATTCATTACTTCAACAATTTTACAATATTCCTCAATTCAGAAATGGGATTTTAAGAGTCAAAAATTTTAAATTGTAATTTTTTTTCTTCCTTTCCCTTTTTTCTCTGATTTAATGTGATTCATTAATATTTATTAAATATTAAATTATGGTAGAATTAATCATGAAGTTAAAGAAGAACTTCCAGTTGAAGAAACTTTAATGTATCAACTCCAACTTCTCTTTGGAAATCTCCTTCATTCCGAAAAAAGATTTTTTAATACTATCAATTTTTGCCATGCAATTCGAGTTCTTTTTTCATTTCATTTCATTTTTTTTTTTTTTGGAAGGAAAAAAAAAAATTCTCCAACTTTCTTTAAATACAGGATTATAATGGTCAACCAATCAATGTTTATCAACAAATGGATGTATAAGAGTTTTGTAATATGTTAGTCGATAAAATGGAACAAAGTTTAAAAGGTTTTTTTTTTTTTTTTCAAGGAAATTCATTGTAATTTTTTTTTTATTTTTCCTCAAAACTTAGGAACTCAAGAAGAGAAATTGTTAGACGAAGTTTTTGGTGGAACAATATCAAATCAAATCATTTGTAAAGATTGTCCTCACAAATCTGAAACTGAAGAGGTTTTTAATCATTCTTTTCTGTTCTTTTCTTTTCTTTTTTCTTCTTCTCCAATTGATTAATTATTTATGAAGCCATTTTTCACTCTGGGACTTGAAGTGAAAAACCAATCTTCAGTTGAAGATGGATTGAAAGTAATTTCTCTTTACTTTCATTTTTTAAAAAAAAAAAAAAAAAAAAAAAAAAAAAAAAAAAATTTTTTTTTTCAAAAAAAAAAAAAAAAATAAAGCTTTTTGGGAATAGTGTGAACTTAGATGGTGAAAATAAATACCATTGTGGAGTATGTAATACAAAAGTAGCAGCTATCAAAAGAGCTTGTCTCAATAAACTCCCCAAAACCTTAATACTTCATCTCAAGCGGTATGAAAAAAAATTTTTTTTCTTTTTTCTTTTTCTTTTATTTTAAAATTGACTTTTCGGATTTTAGATTCGAATTTGACTATGAACAAGTGAAAAATCTTAAAATAAATGATCGATGCCAGTTCCCCCTTGAATTAGATATGTACCCATTTTCAAAAGAAGCTTTAGAAGAAAGGTAACAAACATTATTTTTTTTTTGATTCTCAAGTTAACTGATAAATAAATAATAATAAAAAAGAGAAACAACTGAACGAGGATTATATAGTCCAATCGATGACTCAAAATCTCCATTGGAAACCACTTTTTCAAAAGACTCTTTAAAGGATACTAAAAGACAAGACTTTGTCTATGATTTAGTTGGAATTTTAGTTCACCAAGGAACTTCTGATTCAGGTCATTATTATTCTTTTATCAAAGACAGATCAAAGGTTGAATTTTTTTTTTTTCTTGAAAAAAAAATTAACATAATCATCAACAAAATTTTTAATTAATTCAGACCCGTCCCGATGAACCTTCAAAATGGTTTGAATTTAATGATACAAAAATTAGACCTTTTGATTTGAAGGATCTTGAAGAAGAATGTTTTGGAGGTGTTCAAGAAATTTCTGTTAAAATGGATGATAGTACTAAAAAAGGGCAAAATGAAGAATTCAAAACTGTATTCCATTTTTTTCTTTTTCTTTTTCTTTTTCTTTTTCTTTTTCTTTTCTAAAAATATTTAAAAAAAAAGTTAATGCGACCTAAGGCTCATAATGCATATATGTTATTCTATGAAAAGAGATTCACCAAGAAAAAGAAGAATTCTGGAAGTGAAACTTCCCAAGATTTTCAAAAAGACACTCAAAATGATCCTAACTCTTGCCATCAAGAGAATGTTTTAGTCAATGGTAATAATTTTTTTTTTTTTTTCGTTGATTCTTTTTTCAATGTAAGATGATTAAATATTAAATTTATAGAAAATGTCCCAAATGGAAAGCCACACATAACAAATCAAGTTTTTTCTTTTTTTCTTTTCTTTTTTTTAAAAAAAAAATTCCATTAATTTTCCAATTTTTTGAAACAATTAGAAATCAGAAGGAAAAACCCCTTCAGAATTTTTATCTAAACTAACTGATTCCTTAAACTTTGATACCCCTCAAGGTAATTCAGAATTGAATTTTACTGAGGGTGAGACTGAAAAAGATCAAGAAAAAGGAGAAGATATAATAGAAGAAGTTAGTAACAATTATGATAAATTCCCGGATATTCAAGAAGATATTTTAAAGAGGTTTTTTTTTTTTTTTTTTTCCATCTTTCATTAATTCAATATAATAATAAAAAAAAAAAAAATCATAATTAGTATTTGGGAAAGTAATGTTGTACTTTTAAAAACACGCCAAATATATTCACTGGAATATTTTTCGTTCATTTGGGATATAACTCACATGGATATGAGACAATTTCATGCAGAAGAAAGAGAAAAATTAAAGAGGAAAGAACAAGAGTCAAAAGATCAAAAACAAGGAGATATAGATAATCAACATCAAGAATGGAAAGAGAAGGAAAATCAAGAACCATTGTCTACTTCTAGCATGTTACTTCGCTATGTTACCCGATTTGTTTTTGAAATAGTCTCACATTCAGCTCCCCAAGAAAAGTTTCAAATGTTGAGCTGGATCCCTTATTTGAAATCAAATTACCAAGGAAGAATTGAGGTATCCATTTCAGATTTTTTTTTTAACAAAATTTTTTTTGCAATTTTTATATTCATAATCGTCAATATTATTTATAGGATTGTTTATGGTTAATTGCAAATTGTTCTTATTTCTTTGAAACAATTGTTGAATGTCCAGAAAAAAATATGAGACACAAATTTGCAAAATTTTTAATTGATTTAATAAAAATCCTTTCCTCAAAACTTCAAGAACCATTGAACGAAAAGAAAGATGGTATTGATCAAAATGGACTTTCTGAAGCAAAATCAATAGAGAACCAACGGATTTCCTTAGCTCTTGATAGATATTATGAAGATTTTACTAGAATTGTTCATTTTTTTCTTTCATTTTATTTTATTTTATTTCTTTCGTTATTTCTAATTTCTTTTTTTTTTTCAATAGCTTTCTGAAGTTGATCGCACTAATTTTCTCAATCAATCTGAAGAATTTTTTGGTGTTTTGCAAAGTATAGCATTAATGAATCCAACAGAGGTTCAACTCATCAACATTTTCGAATTTTATTTTTTTATTTTTTTTTTATTTTTATCATTTCTTTTATTATTGTAATTTTATAATTAATTATCATTAGAGAAAGAGATTAATCTCAAAGGGAGTTATTTTGAAACTAATCAAATTCTTTTTGGATGATGATCGAACTTCTCACAAAAGACTTTCTATGGGTGTAAGAATTTATTTTTATTCATGTCTGAATTTCAAATAAATAAATAAATAAATACTTATAGAAACCAAAAGAGTATTCAGAAGGATTTAAACCTCCACTCTTCCAATCAATGCCAAATAGTAAACAAATTAAACAAAATTCACCTTCTCCTTGGAAGTTAGTGATGTCTTTACTTTCTTATCTTGTTCGGTCATGTGAAACTCAAGTTCATGAATATAACCGAATAAATTCTCGAAGTCACGAAACTTCTTCATCATTACAAATTGGAGATGAAAAGAATTTAGGATTTTTAGATCATGAGGAACGAAAAATGCTCTTTGAAAAGGTTATTCTTTTTTCTTTTGGTTTACAATATCACTCACAATTCCTTTTTATTTTTATTAGAGATTCTTAATAAAAGTTATGAAAGAAAATTTAATGGATGAATTGAATGAGATCTTGGCTTATTGGGCTTGGGAAAATGAGAGTAAGACTCATTTTTTGATTTTATTTTGTTTTGTCAATATAATAAATTGACATTGTCCTAATTACTCATTTTAATTTTGTTTTTTTTTTTTATTTTTGAATATTATAGAATTCTGTAGTGAGTTAGCCTGGAATCTTAGAGAAATGATTCAATCAAATTCGAGTGATGCTGAAAATTGTTTTTTTATCCTTTTCTTTTTACTCAAGATTAAAGATTCCTTACAAAAATGGAGAGAAACTGCTTGGCTGGTATGATTTTCCTTTTTCTTTTTTCTTTTTTCTTTTTTGATTCATTTATAACTCCAATATTGATTATTAATTTTTATATTAGCAACCAATTATGTTGAATATTTTTGAAGATGCTAGAGGAAAGAAGGATACATTAGAAATTGGTTTAAAATATTTGTGTCAATATGCCCAAAATAATGAATCAGTTCAACAATGGATGTTCAACTCCAAAGATAAAATTCAAGATATATTAAAGGATTCTGGATGGGAAAAAAAAAGGAGAGAGCAAATCCTACATTAAAATACTTGTAAATATTAATTATTAAATGTAAAAAATAAATCTTTTCTAGAATGAATATTGAAAGTATTCTATTATTGAGAACGAAAAAAAAAAAAAAAAAATGAAAAAGATGAAAAAAATTGAAAAAGAATTATTTTATTTAATAGTAAAAAAAATTAATTAACATTTCTTTTGAAGAAGAAAAACTAATGGAATCTGGTCACGTCCTCAATTGCCTTAATTAACTCCTCCAATGTCACATTTAATGGAACTCCATCATTCTTTCCTTCCAATACGTCCATCATTTTTTCTTTTTTGAGATCCAAAAAATTCTCAATTAAATCTCCATCAATATAATTTCTGCAATCCAAGGTTCTCCTTTCATTTGAAAATTGTCTCCATCTTTAATTTATAATTGAATGTTGTTTAACAAATTTTTTTTAAAAAAAAAATAAAACCAAAATAAAATAAAAAATAAAATAAATTGAAATTACGTTTGATGTTTTAATCCACCAACCCCACGAATAACTTTTGTTAAATTATATTGAACTTGTTGTAAAAACTCAAATTGTTTTTGAGGTAGACATGCTAGAACTCCAATTGAACCAGAAGAAGTACAAAAAAGTCTTGTATCGATGTTAGATGTTTCCATTTCTGGTAATTTCATAACAAGGGAACCTGTTCTAAATCTGTTCACAAAATCTCCTAAATGAAATTGTCCAACAACTTCTAATTTTTTGCGCTCATCATCTGTTGCAGCATCTGAATTTTTCCTTAATGTAAAGAGGTTAAAACAATTCTCAGCTGCAATAAAAGTATCATCATCTAAAATATCAATTGCTGTTGTAAAGTTTGAATTATAATCCCTTGCAATTTCTTCAATGTTACCATCAATTGGTTTGTAAAGTAAGAGGGAGACAGATTTTATAAGATCTCCAACTAATATGAAATCTCCTTTAGTTCTTACATATAATGCAACAATATGTCCGTGATGAGAACCTTCTGAAATGAGTTCCTTTCCTCCATCCTCTGTTTCTCCCCATCTAAATACTGCAACTTTACTATTTGCCGTCGCAACAAGTTTTCCATTAAAACTTTCTAATGAATATACAGCTCCTTTCATTTCCTTTTCTCCAACAACTTTGAGTCCTCTTGATTCTCTTCCTTCTCCAACACTTAAAACTATAATTCTTCCTCTTGTTGGTTCATCTTCATTTGCAGTTGAAAATGCTGTTCCAACAACAATATATTTTACTGGATCATCTGAAAACACAACACTTTCAATTGAACAACCAGTTTCTTGAGGTTCAAGTTTAAAGGAATCGATAACTAAGATAAACGAAGAAAAGAAGAAAAAAAAAGTTATGATTAATCAAAGATATTTTTGTCAAAAAAAAAAAATATTAAAGAAAAGAAGTTGTTACTTTCAAAAGTTTGATCATCAATTAAGCGAACATAACTTGTTTCTTCACTTGTTGGACCAGGAATTGATATTGTTAATAATCCAAAACAATATCCTCTATCAACATGACAAATTCTTCTTGGCATTTCTTGAAGTGGAATTGTTCGAATATGTAATTTTTGAATTTCATCAATAGTTCCTATACAAAGAAAATAACATGTGATGAGTTAAAATTAAGAAATTTGAATTATTTAGAAAAAAAAAAAAAAAAAAAAAAAAAAAAAAAAAAAAAAAACCAATCGTTAATCCATCTTTAGTTGCAATAGCCAAACTGTTAGGAAAGTATTCAGAATTTAAAGGAGTCATACAATTAACTTCTTTCAAGTTAACATTTGAAAATAAAAGTTTTTGATTTGAACTATAAATTACAGTTGGTCTATCACAAGAAGCAAAGACATTTGTCGTATGTCCAGCTTTGAAAGTTGATAAGAGAATTGGTTGAGTTCCAAGAGTTACTCTTTTGAGAGTATGAGGGAGAGTTTGACCTTGATTTAAAACATAACTTAAAAGTTGACCATCTCCTAATGCACAGAGGAGATAATCAATTGAGTCAAAGTTAACAAGTAATAATGATCTAGGAATAATTTCTCCTCCAAGAAGTTGAGTATGAAGAGGTTGAAGAGAAGGGAGTGAAAGAATTCGAACACTCACCTCAGTCCAAAGTCCTACAGCACACATTGATGCAGCTGAATTTGAACCATTTGATGGAAGAGGACAAGCATTAATACATGAAATTTCATGACCTAATTCAACTTGAGAAACTTGAACAATTTGTTTTCCTTGAATTTCAAGATATATTAGAGTCCCTGATCCTACTGAAACTAAGATTTGAGAAGAATTTGAATATCCAACATTAATATTCTTTCCTGGAAGAGACCAAGAGCTATTTAATTTTAAACTCTCACTCTCAACCAAGTAAATTCCATTTGTTGTGATTTGAATTAATTGATCTCCTATCACAGTTCCACTATATAAAGTTTGTTCAGAACAAACAAATCCTTCAACTTCAGTTTCTTCTAATTCTTCTCCAATAATTGTTAAAAATCGAGTCTCTCCAACAAATGAAACAACAAGAATATTATCATATCTAGTTTTTGAAAAAAGTTTTTAAAGGAAATTTTTTAAAAGAAAAAAAATGTCAGTATTGTTAAAGATAAGTTTACTTTGAAGCATTTGATTTTTTTAAAGCCCAAACACCACTCATTCCAGGAAGTTCTAAAACTGCGAGTTCATTTATTCCAACCTAAATGAAATTATACATTTTTTCAGAATTGTATTGAATGAAGGTCATCTTTTACTTGCAATTGAAAAATCAAAAAAAAAAAAAAAAATTCTCACCCCATTTCGAATAATTCTGAGAGACCCATCTTTATAAGTTCCAGAACAAGTAACAACTTGACCCTTAATGAAAATAAGAAAAAAAAAAAAAAAAATTAAAAAGGATAAAAGAAAAAAGAAAAATAAATAAAAAAAATTTCAAAAATTTACTTGTCCTTGTCTATCGAGATCGACAACACAAAAGTCTACAATTGGTCCCAAATTGGTAAAGATATCAAGAATTTGAACAAAGCTTCCATTTTCATCACTTTCTGATAAAAGTTGAATTAATTGAGAATCTCCTGAAGCTGATCCAACAAATACAACTCCATTATCCAAATAACATAGAGAACGAGGAATTGAGGTCTAATAAAATATGGTTTTTTAAAAAAAAGAAAGAATGAATAAAAAATAGAAAATTAGAACCTCTCCAACTCTTTCTAATTTCAAATCGTGAACTTTTTTGTTTTGTTGTTTTAAGAAAAGGATATATAAAATTCCTTGATGATCTCCTAATAAATAACGAGAACCATCTGGATCTATTTTTCCAAATCTATTCAAAAAATTTTAAAATCAGTTCGTTAAGGAAAAAAAAAAAAAAAATAATTATTTAATATTTCACTTACGCAACAATAAATGTTGGAGGAATTGCAATTGATTTTGTGTTTGTTCCATGGAAATATGTAATTGATTGTTCACATACAATAATAACTCCACCTTATTTTTTTCATTTTTTTTAAAAAAAATAATAATTTATCTTCAAAAATAATAGGACTCAGAATCATAATAATGAGAAATTGTACCAGTTGGTGCAGGAACAGGAATTAAACTTGAAGCACTTCGTTCTGTATGAAATAAATTCCAAGGTCCTTCCCTAAGTTCCTTTTCTTTTGTTAAGACTTGATAAGTTTTTAAGTGTCTATTTTCTTTTGAATCTTGATATAAAATTGCAAGGACAGGATGTGGAAGAGGACTTGCATGAATAAAAGCAATGTCATGAATACAGAGTTCTTCAATTTTGATATTGAATGCTTCTTTCATTTCTTTTGGATGAGCTAAAGAAGAATTGGATACTGTTGAAGAAGACGAGGAGGAAGATGTATGACTTTGTGAAAAATCTAATGGAATGAGTTTAATATTTCCAATATGTGTATGTAAACAAACAAGTTTTGAATCGGGATCTACAACTGCAAGTTGTCCTTTTTCTGTTTGACGACTAATTCGATCTGCAATATTTCCACCTGCTTCAGTAACAATTTCACCTTTAGATATATCATAAGAAAGGATAAAAGTATCATAACGTTCGGTAGAAACAAACAAAAAATCTTGCTTTGAATTCTATGATTAATAATAAATAAATAAATAAATAATGAATAATAAATAATAAATGAATAATAAAAAGAAAAAAGAAATCTCAACAGCTGGACGGAGTAATGCCATTGAAGCAATACGACCATAGAGAGAGACTTCAAGGAGAGGTTTTAAACCTTCAGCTCCTAAAACAAAGATTTCAATTCTTGTAGTTTTCCTATATTAATTTTCAAAAAAAAAAAAAAAATAAAATGAAAATGAAATGAGGTTCATTAATTCATTAAAGAATGTTTAAAAAAAATAAATAAAATTCTAACGCAACAATCAAGTTAATCACATCAGGACTTGTAAATGAGCCTGTGAGTGAATGCTACATTATATATAAATGAAAATAACAATTATAAATTGATAGTATCAATATTAAAGAAGAATAAATGAATGAATGATCAAAAGAATAAATAATACGCTGACAGAAGTAGGCTTTTGGGCTGTAACAACATAGTTATACATATCTTCCGAATTATTTAATTTCACTTTCCTTTAAGTGAACTGAGTAAACTTAATAGTGATCAGATTGGTGTAAGTAAGCAAGTGAATAAGTTCTATGGTCAGTAAGTATTGTAGAATTGAATGAGAGTAACACAAATGTAAGTCTTAATAATAATTGGCAATCCGAAAAGCAATTCAAAAAAAAGAATGACAATTAGCAAATCCAAAGTGTCCTAATATAAATTTGAAAAAATTTAACGTTTATGTTTTGATCTCTAGTTATAACGAATAAATTAGTAGTTGTAGTTATTGGTTTGAAGAAGTAAAGTTATAAGAACAAATGTTCAGACAATATAAAGAATGAGAAGAACTCTTTAACGGACTCACTGAATGGAATTTTCTGTTTTCTTTTTATTTTTCCTTTATTCTTTCTGATATTATTTGAAAAATAAAATATAAAACTCAAACATCTATTTTATCTATTTAATCTATTCTATTCTTTCTAATTTTTTCTTTTTTATTTGAATTATCATTGATTGATTCTAATGATTTGTATTTTTTACAAGGGAAAAGAAGGTTGAAAAATGAGTTGAGTGTTGAAATTTAACTGTGGATCCATTCAGAACGACAATTAAGACATCTAGGAGCTTGAGACTTTGAAAGTATAGAAGAACATCTACGATGCATTCTTGTGGTACAGTCTGGGTTTGCACATGAAACACCTTTTAATACAGATTCATGACATCCAGGACATTCAAGTACAACATCTCCAAAACTTTCTTTTAAAAAATGACCTAGTTCTGCGATTAAACGAAGACCAAGACTATACATTCCATTTCTTTTTATTTATTTGATAGTAAAATTAATTAAGGAATATGAAATCAAAGTGAAGATGAAAAAAAAAAAAAAACTCTTCTAGAAACCAATGTCTTTCAGTAAGTTTGTTTAATAAAATCTCTGCAGCTTTCCTCGTCATTGTATGCTGTTAATAATTTTTTTTTTTGAAAAAAAAGGATTAAATGATTATTTGCACTCTTAATTTTAGTTTGGATCTGATTTAAAATGTAAAAGAAAAGAAAGAAAAACCTTCTTATCAATTGCATTATTTAAAAGTTGATTTTCACTCATAGCAAATACATCTCCTGGAGCATAGACAATAAGTTCAATCTATTTGAACAATTATATCATTTTTCAAATAAAATAAAATTCAAAGGAAAAAGAAAAATAATATAAAGTAAAACTCAAGAAAAAATAGAATTATACAGCTTTCTTAATGAATAAAATATCTGTTGCAGTAAAGTCTGTAGCTAATTTTGAGAAGGCATCATTTGCATTATTAACAAAGACCACATACTTTTGGTTTGTATCATGAGAAGTAATTATCCTAACAGCAAAGTCAAGAGGGATCAATGCCTCATTAATTGTTTGAACAAAGGGCTCCAACGGTGCTCTTCCTTGGTTTTGACTAGGGAACTGCTGACAGCACTGTTGCTTTAAGTCTTGAGCCTTCTCCACTTTAACAAATTGCTCTTTCATCATTGATTGAGTAAATGCTCTGTGACAGTCTTGCATTGTAATGAATTTCGATAGGACTGTATTGAATCAATTACAACAGGAAGGTAAAACGGCGCCAAAATGATTCTGAATTTTTTATTTTTTTTTTTTTTGAAAAGGAAGAAATAACAACTCATTTGAATCGGTTTGACTCTTTATTGAAACTTTCAATTCTTCAAAATTGATTTTGATTTCGTTTCTTTAATTTTATCACGGGTGGCTGACTCACTTGTTCCCTTTTTGAAATGGCGGGAAAGAAATAAAAAAAAAAGAATGAATCAGAACAAATTTATTTATTTACAATAAACATTTACTTCTTTCTTTGTTTTTTCTTCGAACAATTTGAATACTTTGAATGTCGAAGTGCCCCACATTCAACACATCCATTCCTTTTTCTTTTTATGGATTGTTCCTGTTGTTGTTGTTGTTGTTGTTTTTCCTTGGGAGCAGTCATCCTTTCATAAAACTCTGATACATTAACTTTTTTCATTTTCCAAAATATGTTAATTAATTAATCAACTGGGGGGAAAACATGATGTTGACCAAATTCTGCACATTTTATTTTAATTTTATTTTAATTTTGATTTAGTTTCTCAAAGATTTTTTTTTAAGTGCCAAAATTTTTTTAAAAAAAAAGAAGAAATGGGAAATACTTCAATCCTCTAGCTTCACTCAAATCAATCAAGATCAAGCAATATTTTCTTCTTCAACATTTTCTAGTGCAGTCTCTCCAATTGTTTCAAGGTCCAGAGATGATTTCGAGGCATTCTCGACTTCTTTTACAAATTTGTCCCACTGTAATGGAATCAAATCCCATAATCATAAGAACAAATAATAATAATTATAAGTG
>ERZ778024.2897-NODE-2897-length-13593-cov-7.510341_pt1 | contig 13593 bp, 20 predicted proteins | sample MGYA00375754_ERZ778024 | MGnify/ENA primary metagenome ERZ778024 (study PRJEB29350, sample SAMN05389827) | bioreactor metagenome | isolation source: Thiocyanate bioreactor | place: South Africa: University of Cape Town | collected 2014-02-18 ... | reverse complement strand
CGAGTAATAATTTGAGGAATTAATAGAAAGAAGAAGAAAAAATTACTGTTGGGCGAATATCAGGAACTGGAATTAAACAATTTATTTCAGGGTTTGAAGATGATAATTGAACTTCTTGATGATCTTTAAAGAGAGCTCGAAAAGTGGGGCTTCTAGATGCTAAGATTGCTTGATGTCCATAAAATAACTCCTCCCTTAAATAAGTCAAAATTTTTTTCAGTGAAAAACGAAAGAAAAAAAAAAAAAGGAATCAAACTCATTTTCACCCCCAACATTGAATTGGATATCACTAAAGTTGGAACTTCCACTTTCAAGTAATTGTTGAAAATTTTTGATTAAATTACTTGTTGCAACCAGTTTTCCTACATATATTATTGAGAAAAGAAAAGAAAAGAGTATGAAAGAGAAAAAAACCTTCTTGATAAAAAAATGTTCCTTTATCTTTTGTAAACTTTTTGCCATCCATCGCAACTTCAACTTGAATTGATCCTGATCCAAATTTATTTAAAGGAACAGTACATACAATTTTATGTGAACAAGGTGAAGAAACTAAAGGAAAATTTTCATCAAATAAATTTTAGGGGAAAAAAGGCAAAGAAAAGGAAGAAAAGAAAGAAAAGAAAGAAAAGACTCAAACCTTGGACTTTTAGAGATGGGACTTTACGAAATTTTGTTGGATTTTTCCAATTTGAAAAAGGATAAGCTCCAGATGAATCATTATTATCTTTAAATGCAAGACCAGAGATATTGGAAGTGTTTTTTAAGACAAGTCCTCCAGAAGCTTTATTATTATTTATTAAAAATCAAATTTCCATAAAAATATTTTGAATAAAAAAAAAAAATAAAATAAAAACCTGGCCAAGAAAAAGATGCATGACTTTCATCTTTAGAAATTTCAATCACTAAATTTGAGTGACCATCCCATTGAATTGGATGTGTTAAAGGAAACCAAAGCCATTCATTGATAACAAAGATACTAATTAATTAATTAAAAATGAGAATGAATGAATGAATGAAAAAATGAAAAAAAAAAAAAAATGAATGAATGAATGAAAAAAAAAATTGTAAACCTTTGATTAAGATTTACAGGTCCAAAACAAACATCAGTTTCTCGAAATTCAGAAAGAGTATTTTCTGTTACCCAAGCAAATGCTAATCTAAAGTTCTCTAATAAACGATCAGGACAATCAGAAATCTATTACATTGGACAAGATTGAGTTCAATTCATTTAAGATTCATCATTTAACAAAGAAAAAAAACTTTAAATGCTATTTTTTCAATAAATGCTCCATTAAATAATCCCACTCCTTGTAATTCTTCTCGACAATATAAAGCCTGACAAGTTATAGTTTTATGTTTGAGTTTTATTTTATGGAAAATTTATTTATTGAATGAAATCTAAATTAAAATACCTGCATCTTTTGAGCTTTACATAATGTATTAAAAGCAACAAACCCAGATTTATCAGCAGGAGCAGTTTGTGCATTTTTATAAAGTTCTCTATTATTGATTATTTAATGTCTTTGAAGTAATTTTTTTTTTTTGAAAATATTTCAATCACCTTTTTGGAGAATGTCCATAAATTTCATTATCATAACATCTTCCTTTCCAAAAACCTTTTTTTTTTTAAAAAAAAAAAAAATGAAATTAACTTAACATCAAAGGTTTTTTAAAAAGAAAAAAGAAAAAGAATTTGAAAAAAACCATCAACAACGATATCAGTCTCATGATTCGAAAATTTAATTTTTACATTTGAAGTGTCAAAATCAGTTCGTTTTTCTTTCGAAGTTGCTTCTAATCCATAATCTTCTCTCTTTCTTGGTGGTTCTGATTGAGAAATATAGACACCTCTTCCTAAAAAATTTTTATCGTGGTGTTTTAAATGCCTCAATAAACTAATTTAATTTTTCTTACCTTTATGAAAAGTTTTATTTTCTGATGTTGAAACATAAACTACAACTCTAGAAGGAAGGGTATGAGTTGTCACTCTTGATGCAGGAATAATTCCAATCACACTGTAAAGTTCTTATTATTAAATAAAAGTTTTTTTTTTTTTGTTAATTATTTCAATTTTTCAGAAAAAGAAGAAAAATCTAAATCTAATTCATGAAAATCTACGATCAATATCATTTAAATTTGAAGAAAATGGAAAAGAAGAAGAATAAGAAAGACTTGATTGGACTTCTTCTTTTGAAGCTTCTTCATGAGAATGAGATTGAGATTGATTTACTCTTCTCAAAGAATGTTCATGAGTATGAGAGGAACGTCTTTGATGTCTAAAAGTAGGTCCATCTTGATTTTGAATAACATTTGAAGATCCAGTTGAAGCCATTTGATCTACATCCAAAGAACCTGATGGAGATCTAATCACAAGTCAAAGAAAAAGAAAAAGAAAAAGAAAAATGAATTAAAAAAGTGATTAATTTCAAAAGATGAAGAAAAAGAAAGAATTTTGATTTTGTGATTGACTTTCATTGATTAATCTAATGATGAATTGGTAAATTCTAGCAATCTCAATTAATTAAATAAACATCTTAATTATTTGTTTGTTTGTTCTTTTTTTTAGAGTTTTTTTGCAAAAAAATTTTTGGCTTGAAAAAAATAACTAAATCAATAAATAATAAAATAATGAAAATCTAGAGAATAAAAACTAACCCGCTGAAAGTGAGTCTGATGTCTCTTCTTCTCTGTTGTCCCTCTGAACCCTCTTCGCTTGGCTCCCGAGAGAAACTAAAGCCCAGAGGAGATGCCGAATTTTGACGCGAAAATTGCGAAGACATGTTTGTTTGGTTTGTTTTTTTAATTGACCAGAAAGAAAGAAAGAAAAACAATGACAAAGCTCTTTTTTTTCAAGCCAACAACAAAATCGATCCAAAACTCAAACCATTATCTATCTCATAAAAAATGATTGATATTTCATGTATTTGAAATTGACTCAGTGAAAACTTAGATTGTTTGGAATAATCACTTGAAAGAAAGCTCCAAATTCTGGAAATCATTAAAGTTGTGTTTTTTGGATTTTTGATTTGATTTTTATTATTTTTTGGAATGGGTTTTCTAAAATAGATAAATAGGACTACAATATATAAAAAAATGTTTTGGATCCAATAGTGCAGTTTTTGAGATCTTGAAAAAAAAAAAAACTTAATATCTACGTCTTTTGGATGGAGAATCTCTTCTATGTTCAGGAGAACGATGCCTTCCTCTATCTGAATCTCTATCTCTGTCTCTTCCTCGATCTGAATATCTTTCTCTTTCCCTATCCCTGTCTCTGTCCCTATCTCTATCTCTATCTCTATCTCTGTCCCTATCTCTATCTCTGTCTCTTTCCCTATCCCTATCCCTATCCCTGTCTCGATCTCTTTCTCTGTCCTTTTCTCTATCTCTTTCATAGTCTCGATCTTTATCTTCATGATCATCTTTATCCTTTTTTTCTTTCTTCTCTTTCTTCTCCTTCTTTTTATCTTTTTTCTTCTCTTTTTTCTCTTTCTTTTCCTTTTTTTTCTTCTTTTTATCCTTTTCTTCAACATCTTGATTTTCATTTGCTTGAGAAGTTTCTTGAGCATTTTCATCAACATTTTCTCCTTCTAATTTTGAATTTAAAGAAACTTGTTTTCCAAAATCGGATCTAGTTTGTTTTATATTAATTTTTTTAAAAAAAAAGAATGAGAAAATATAGAAATTCAAAATTACTTTCCAAAACCAATTCCAGCAATTTTATCTGGATCTTCTTCGTCATGAACTCCTCCTTTCTCAGTAGCTTTCATTATTTCTTGTTTTGAAAGTTTATTCTCAATTTGATCACTTTTCTGTACTTTATGTCCCCTTGTGAAGTGAAAAGTAAAAAGAAGAAAAGTAAGTCATTTCGGAAAATGAGAAAAAAAGGAAAGAAAAAGAAAAAAGAAAAAAGAAAAAAAGATACAAAGCAATTGCAAGAGCTTCAGCTTCTTTTTCTTTCAACTCTTTAATTTGTTTCCTCTTTTGTTCTTCTTTATCTATTGCAGCATTTGTTTTATCTTTTGCATACCATGTTAAATCTTTTCCATTCTGCCAACGACCTGTTGGAGCCTAAATTTTAATTGAAAATAATTCATTAAATAAAAATTAAAAGAAAGAAAAGAGAAAAGAGAAAGAAAAACAAGTAAAATTTACCATTAAAGAATGGGCAAGGTAATTTTCCCTATCTTTATCTGACTTAACATCTTCCCATTTGAATTGATCCTTCCCTCCTCTTGTTCCTCCTCGAATTGGTCCAGCGTCTAATGACATTTTGTTCTACTTTCGTCTTGAAATTCTTGTTTTCCCAAATGTAATGAATTTCCCAAAATTGTAATTGTTTCCTTTTTTAAAAAAAAATGTTAAAAATTGAATTATGAAATTCAAAAATATTGGTTGTATTCAAATGAAAAAAATGCAAAGTCAATTCGTATGTCTTTTTGTAAGGTAAATTCAGAGGTAAATTCAATTCAGTGGGCTGTTGGAAAAAGAGAGAGAAAAAAAAAAAAAAAATCCGCCATTTTTTTCAAAATTTTCTTTTTTTTTCTTTGATTTTTTCTTTGGTTCGAAAAATTTTGGCTTGATACTATGAACAATCATATCTATGGTGGCTCGTTTTTGAATTTGAAAGTCTGAAAAACAAATCAATTGGAACATTAATATACTTCAACTTCATTACTTTAGAGATAAATAAATCAAAGAAGAAGAAAAAAAAACATTGAAGTTATAACTCTCATTTTTTTCTGAAAAAAAGAAAATTCACAATTATGGGATAGAATCAACAATTAAAAAATTACATCAAGAGTTAGAGAACTGTTTCATGAATTCAAAAAATGCAAACTGGGAGGGAGTTGTTCCGTATTTATAAATAAACCTTGAAGCTAAATAAGAATGGAAAATTGCTTTTTGATATGCCACTGGGACACGCTTCGTAATTTGTTCATAACCAAGGGCATTTAATAAGACTTTTGGGAAAGATTTGGATAAAATGATTTTCCTTAGTTCTTTATCTTCCCAGAATTGAGAGTGTTCCATTTGATCCGCCATTTGATTGATATTATTTGAGAGTTGATCAGATATAATCGATTTCGGGACTCCAGTTCGTTTATTTTCTTCCCAGATACATTCAAATTCTAACCTCGCATTTTCTTCAATTACCCTTTGAACCTCTTCAACATATTCTTTATAGAATGGTGGAGGGTTATTTTGATCAGTAACACACATATGTTTAGTAAAGTCTTCATCTGAAAGTGCTAAAGCAGCTAATACTTCCAGAGAGGATGAAGTAACTCCTCCTTTATTTGCACTTGAATCCTTAAAAAGAATAACTCCTTGACTTTCTAAATGTAATCTTGCAGCTTGAGTAATAAATAAATTTGCACCCTCCACAATATATTTAAAACGAGGAACTTGAATTGAAAGTGGTGATGAAGATGTTGAGAAAAGATGGGATACGTTATTGATATTAATAGCTTCAGGTCGACCTCCACAAGGAACAAACAAATCAGCTGAAGAGCAAGAATGAAGATGAAAAAGATTTCTAAATTCTAAACACCGGTCAATTACAGTGCCATCTAAAATATTTTTTTTTAAAAAAAAAGATATATTAAGAAAAAATAGAGATATTCATTTTAAATGAAATAGAAAAAAAGAAAAGAAAGAAAAGAAAGAAAAGAAAGAAGAAAAAGAGAGAAAAGAAAAGAAAAAAAAAATTAACCAGGAAGTTTTGCAAATTTATCATTAATTAATACTCGAAAACCTTCGGGGCTTAATTTTGCTGGATTGAAATGGTAAATCATTTTTCGAGCTTTTGCTAATCTTTTTAATTCATTTCGATCCAATCCTTTAGGATCACATAATACACCACTTCCATCCACAATTGCTTTTTTTTAAAAAAAATAGAAAATAAAATTGAATCAAAAAACAATAAGAAATAAATTCATAAAACAAATAGTAAATAAAATACCAATTGTCTTATCTTTTGAAATTTTAATTTCATTAGAACCTAAATCACCATCTGGACCTCCAGTTTGAAATTTTGTAACTTGACTTTCATCCAAATTTAATTTTCGATAGATTCCCAAAACATATTGATGAATTGACTTTGTTGTCATACCAAAAACATCATGGGGAATTCCACCCATTGATTGTGATTTTCCTGTTGTAAATGCTTTCCAAAAACTTGCTCCCCTATTTAATTAAGAAAAAAGGTTTTAGTGATCCATTTTCTTTTTTATATATTTCTTCCTTTTTTTTTTTTTTTTACCTTTCTCTAGCATGAAGACTTGCCCATCCCATTAAATCTGCAGTTCCTTCATCTGGTCCAAAGAATAAAATTTCAGTTTTTCCATATAAATCAACAATCATCTTTTATTTTTTTTGTTTTTTTTTTTTAAAAAAAAAAAGAGTTTGACTTAAATTCTTTGAAAATTGAAAAACAAAAATAAAATTAAAATTCATACATCTTTAATTCCAGGGCTATTTCCAGGTGTAATTAAATCGAGAATTGAATCAACGTATTTTTCAAAAGCAACTCTGGCTTTATCTTGTCTTTCAGGATCAAGTAAAATAGTTCCTTTTGATCCACCTTCTGGAATATCTTTATTTTTCCTTTGTTGAGTTGCTGCTAAATTATAATTTTCATCAAATAACATCTTGCAATTAATACTAAAAGCTTCTCGATTCTGAGATTTTACAATCCGAATTCCTTTTTTATTTCGTATTTTTGTATTATCTTCTTCTTCCTTGGAAAAAAAAAGTAAAAAGAAAGAAAAATTACCTCCTCGAGCAACATCACTAAATCGAAGATGAAAACCTCTAAATTCTGAACCAATTACAAAAAACATTCCAAATAAAGGTTGAGGGTATTCAATTTCAGGTAAGAAAGCTGGATTTAATCGAAAGGAAAGAGCAACTTTTGTTGGTTGATAAAAATTTGTTTTTAAAACGTGCTTATTAAAAGTTAACATATTTTCAAACACCTTTTTTATTTTTGATATGGTTTAACAAAATATAAGAAATAAATTGAAATAATTACCATATATTCATGATTGTTTGAAACTGTTTGTTTGATTTTATCAAGGAGTTCTTCAATACTATAAACAGGGTCTTCTTGTAAACGTTGATAAGAAAGGGTGGGTCTAAAAAAATGATAAAAATAATTAATTAATTAAGTTTAAAAACAAAATTTCATATCAAAGAAAAAAAAAAAAAAACCTTAAAGATTTTTTTTTAATTTTTTCAGTATTAATATGATGAGCAACAGCAAAATTAACGTAACAAAGTTTAATTAATTGAGGATATTCCATCATAATATCTAATACATATTCCCTTGTAAATGTATCTTCTCTTAATCTCTTTTTAATTTTATCGAGAACTCCCATATGTGATGCATCATTTGGATCCAAAATTTTACTTAAAATTTCATATTCAGAACCAAGTCTATTGAGAAAATGTTGACAAAAAATCCAAGTAACAAAAGCGTAAGTAGTTTCTTGCACTAATTTTTCAATTGAATAGATAAATAACATAAATAAATAAAGAATAACAAACAAAAAAGTTGGAAATAAATTATTAGAAATAAAAAAGTTTTTTTACCACTCAATTTTTTGGTTCTAAAAAATTCTCTAAAAGGGGTATTTGGTAAACAATAAATTAAAGATGCTTCACGTACAATTTGTTGAATTGAATGTTCAATTGGTGGTGCTTTCACATTTCCAGCAGGTTTAAGATAAAGGCTCATAATTGTATATCCATTTGAAAATTGTTCTTTTTTTTCATTTTTTTTTTTTTTTAAAAAAGAAGAGTTTGTTTGATTGATTGGATAAAATAAAATAAAATAAAATAAAAACAAACTTACCAACATACTTGCGTGATGAATAAAGATCATAATAATGATAAAGATCTGAAAGTGTTGAGAAATATTTTTCAGTTCCTCCTCGCCTATTATTTGAAATTTCAATCAATTATTTGAAAAAAAGAAAAAAGAAGAAGAAATTACTTATAAGCAATAACCAATCTCCTTTCATGTGAATTATCATACTCAAAAGTTTCAATGACAGGACCTGTTCTTTTAACTGCTTGATCCATAATACGTTGATAAATTTTCTTTGTATTTGGAGTTGCTCTTTCTAAAAAAGTTTTATCTCCAACAATTGAGAGATCAGAGACATCTGAAGGTACATTTGGATTTGCGAATTCACATTTAGTTAAGAAATAACAACGTAATTGAGTTGATGAATAAGATGAAACGGTTCCTTTTGATCGATATGTTTCGAGTCTGTAAACTTTATCTCCATTTAGATCGAGGTAGGATTCATCAATTCTTAAAGATTTTTTAATTTTTATTAATTCAAAATTTAGATTAATAAAATCTTTAAATTCAAAAAAAAAGAAAAAAGAAAAAAAAACAAACTTTTTTTCATATTGAGGTCCATAAATTTGTGATATTCCTGGTCGACTATTATGAATATAAATTGCTCCTGTAGATGATTTATGTTCAAGTTCTATATCTAAAGTTTTATTTTGTTTTGTATAAGCAAGAATCTTTGCAGCATATAAAGCCATAACATGATTTGAGATTGTTTCAATTGATTCCATTTTGAAATAGATATCATCAATTCCAAGGGAACTAAAGAAGATTGATGATAGATTTTGGTTAACGAAATCGATTAATCAATCAAATAAAAAATCTCAAATCAATGAAAAAATACTCATAAAACCAAGAGATCTCTTGTTGTAAAACTTGTGAAGGGATGAAGCTCTTCTCAGATATAAAGTCTCTTACAATCTTCATTTGCTGTTGTTTGTCAGGGAACGTATAGTCAGTATACCCGACATGGTCCAAGGAACTAAGCTTCTCAGTCATGAGTCTTCTACACACAACCTAATTACTTTCTTATAAAAAAACAAAATTAAAGTTTGAGATATTACAATTAGAACTTTAATGTCTTAGTCCTTTCTTAATGGTTCGTTATATATTCAAAATAAAAAAATCATTCGACTAATTGCCTTTATAACAAAAACAACAAAGTTATCACTATTCAATATCCAATATTATCAAAGTTTCTAATTCAAAACAGATAACTATTTCAAATCTATTATATTGTTGTACAATACAATATCTTTCCTTTCATTGATGAATTCAAGTGAATTAATTAATTCAAATTTTTATAATAAATATTTATTTTTTTTCAAATTGAAAATGAAAGAAAATTAAATGAATGAAAGAGTTTTGGTGAAATGAATTACAAATGAATTAGAAATGAGATTTGTGTTTTAAATTGTTGAAGAGTAAAGAAGTTAGAGTTAGAGTTAGAGTGTTAATGATAAGTTAGATAGAAATGTTCTGTTATAATGGAAGGGAGCGAGAAGAAGAAGGAAAGAACGAAAATCAACAACAACTGCAACTAACTTTGAATCCTCTCCACTTTAACTCTTTAACTTAAGATACGACTAATATTAGATGTTAGAAGGAACTATGAATTCAAACTTTTTTATATCATTCATTCTTTTGGTCTTTGAATGAATGAATTTCAAAGTTATATTGGTGAGAAGAATTCTTTCACAAGTCATTTTTGTTTCGAATTCATGATGAGTTATTAGTTGACCAGAATCGAATTGAAAAATCTAACTTTGAAATATATAAAAAATATATAAAGGTCTTGAAAAACAAAATGATAATCATTATTGGATGTATTATAGATGTTTTCTTTTTATTTCTGTGCTTTTGAGAGGTACTGTAAGTTAGGTTAAAGTTTAAAGAAGTTTAAAGAAGCAATATCAACTTCAAATGGTGGATACTTGTCTGGATTCAATAAGGTATTGAAAGTTTTTCCTTCTTCAAACAATAATTGAAACTCTGCTCAAATCAAATTATTATGAAATGATATTAGCAGACATTATAGTTAAGAAGACTATGGTATTAAAAAAATAAGTTGTGGAGGACATTGGAAAGAAATAGGATAGGCCCTTTGATTGTTCTGACTTTCTCTGGAATCAGCAATGATACCTCTGAATAGAGCCAACACCCTCAACATCCTCTTCACTTATCTTATGCTGCAACTTTCTCTTGGTTCATTTTCTTTTTCTTTCTTTCTTCTTTGTCTTTTCTTTTTAATTTCCCATTTTCTTTCTTTCACTTTTTATTTATTTCCCGTTGAATATTTATTTTTTTCAAATTTAAAGGAGTGTTACATCCAGATGAGCAAACGATCTTGTTAGATTTCTATAATTCATTACAATCAAAAGGAACTTTGAATTGGAACATTACAAATGATTTATGTGGACAAGATGGAGTTATTTGTGATTCTTCAGACCCTTCTGATCCTCAAAGAGTTACAAATTTGTATTGTTTTTGAGTTAATTTACAGGTATTAAATGTATTAAATTCTTTTTCTATCTTAGAAATCTCTATAGCAAGCAACTGAATGGAACAATTTCGACACAATTTGGGAACTTAACAAATTTACAAGAACTGTAAAATACAATTATTCATTGGTACATATTGAACAAAATTCAATACCTTCTATTTTAGATATCTCTATAATAATAAACTTTTTGGGACAATTCCAACAGAATTTGGGAGCTTAACAAATTTACAATACCTGTAACAAATACAAATATTTATTGATGCAATTTGAACAAAATTCAATCCCTTTTATCTTAGATATCTCTATAAGAATCAACTTTCAGAGACAATTCCAACACAACTCGGGAGCCTAACAAATTTACTAATTTTGTAAAAAAAAAAAAAATTATTGATTTTATTCCATAAAAATTCAATCTGTTCTTATCTTAGAAGTCTCAATAATAATCAACTTTCAGGGACAATTCCAACACAACTCGAGAACCTAACAAATTTACAACTACTGTAAAAATACAATTATTCAGGTGTATATGGAACGAAATTTAATGCCTTCTACCCTAGATATCTCAATAATAATCATCTTTCAGGGACGATTCCAATACAACCAGGGAATCTAATAAATTTACAGCTGTAAAAATACAATTCCTTTTTTTTTTTTTTTGTCTTAGAATTCTCAATGATAACCAAAAATTATTATTTATTTATTTTTTTCAAATTCATAGATATCTTGCATCCAATTATTGGGATTGCCCTATTCTTGATTACTCCTATATGTCTGTAAATGATTATTCAACGACAAAAAATCAATGCGGTAGTAGTTTTTTAGATTCAAATGAATAACCAATTGCTGAATTTATTTTTTTTAGATTCAAGTTGTCCAACGAATTTAAATCGATGCTCTGATAGAGGACAATGTTCAATCAGATCACCCAATGAAAACTTTAATTGTGATTGTTTACCTGGTTATGATGGTACTACTTGCGAAATAGGTATTTTTTCTAATGGAAGCAACTTGTTTTTCTTTCAATCTATGGAAAAAAAAAAAAATGATTATCTTTCTGTTCTTTTTGAATGATATGTTTAGATGTTTATTGTTCATATACTTCAAATGAAGGAAATGCAGAATGGGCTCAAACATTAGCAACTGGTCAAACAGTTAATGGAAGTTGTATTAATGGTTATTATGGCATAGTTTCAAGAAATTGTACTCAAGATGGTTCTATTGGAAATTGGGGTGAGATTACTGGTTCTTGTAATGGTATTCTCTCCTTTTGTTCAATCATCCATAATAATCAAAATTGAAATAACAAATAATAATAACAATAGCTATAAATTGTCCATATATTTTAAATGAAGGAAATGCCGAATGGAATGAAATATTAGCAAATGGAGATATTATTTCAGGGAAATGTTTGAATGGTTATTATGGTACAATTTTAAGGAAATGTATTCAATCAGGTTCAAATGGAAATTGGGATGCAATTATGGGTTCTTGTAATGGTATTTCTTTCATTTTTAATGATATGTTTAGAAGAAAATTAATGGAAATGAAAAATAAAATAGCTGTAAATTGTCCTTATATTTCAAATGAAGGAAATGCAAAATGGACTCAAACATTAGCAAATGGACATACAGTTAGTGGAAGTTGTATTAATGGTTATTATGGTACAGTTTCAAGAAAGTGTACACAAGATGGTTCAATTGGAAATTGGGATTTAATATCTGGTTCTTGTCATGGTATTCTCCTCTCTTTTTTTTTTTTTTTTCATTTTATCCTTTTTTTTCGTTTTAATTTTAACTCAAATAAAATCAAAACTCTATTTATAATTTCAATATCAATCAATAGCTGTTTATTGTTCATCAAAACCAAATAAAGGAAATGCAGAATGGACTCAAACATTAGCAACTGGTCAAACAGTTGATGGAAGTTGTATTAATGGTTATTATGGCATAGTTTCAAGAAATTGTACTCAAGATGGTTCTATTGGAAATTGGGGTGAGATTACTGGTTCTTGTTATGGTATTTCTTTTCTTTTGTTTTGTTTTTTTTTTTCTTTTTTTTTGAATCTTTTTGTTTTCACTACTTTTGTGATTGAAATTTAATAAATCAATAATCAATAGATATTGATGAATGTGAAATAAATTATGGAGGATGTAATGCTAATTCAATTTGTGCAAATTCAATTGGTAGTTATGAATGCACATGCGAAGAAGGATATTCAGGAGATGGAATTGTTTGTGATCCAACATCCACAATTTCAAATGAAAAGAGTGAAAATAATCAAGCAGTTGGAATTGGTGTTGGTGTTGGAATTGGTGCCTTGACTTTGTTTCTTCTTATCTTATTGATTCTTTTCTTTTTGAGAAAAAATGTACATTTTCTTTCTAACAATAATTTCTGGAAAAAAAATAAAAAATGAAATATGAAAAATGAATAGAAACAAAAGAAAACTAAAACTGGGGGGAGGAAATATTTTGAAGAAATTAGACTTGACAGCCTTTCAAATATTCAAAGTAAAATCTTCTTTTCTTTTCTTTCTTTTTTTCTTGTTTTCCTTTCTTCTTTTAAATTCGATATATAAATAATGAAAGTTGGAGAAATGACCTTGATGAATACAAAAATTGAAGTATCAATGCCAGGATTTATGAAAATTGATTATTTGAATCAAATAAGAAAAGAAGAAAAAATTGGAGGGGGTGGTTGTGCTGCCATTTATAAAGGTGTCATTTTGGATCATTTGTTAAGACAGGTTTCTTTTTCTTTTCTTTATTTCCTTTTCTTTATTTCTTTATTTCTTTCTTTTTTTCTGTTTATGATAATAAAAAAATTAAAAAAATAATAAAAAAAGAAATTTGAATCAGAAGAAATTGCAATCAAACAAATATTTGACAATCAAAAGTTTTCAGATGAAGAGAATAAAATTCGATTTGAACAAGAGGTTGCAATAATGTGGGGAATTTCATCTCATCCTAATATTATCACTTTGATTGGTTATTCTGATGATCCAAAATGTATTATCACTAAAGTATTCTCCTTTTTTCTTTTTTTTTCTTTTTTTTATTTTGATCAAATTAATAGTAAATAAACAAATAGTTGTATAAAATGGATTTATTTGCATTTATAAAAGGTCATTCAGAAGTTATTCCAAGTGATATTATAATGAAAATAGCCAGCAATATTGCATCAGGAATGAATATGATGAATTCTGCTGGAATTGTTCATAGAGATC
>ERZ778024.2894-NODE-2894-length-13610-cov-56.878938_pt1 | contig 13610 bp, 17 predicted proteins | sample MGYA00375754_ERZ778024 | MGnify/ENA primary metagenome ERZ778024 (study PRJEB29350, sample SAMN05389827) | bioreactor metagenome | isolation source: Thiocyanate bioreactor | place: South Africa: University of Cape Town | collected 2014-02-18 ... | reverse complement strand
TTCAAAATTTCACCTGCTTCGTTCTCTTCCTCTTGTAAATGGTACAATACAAAATGTACACATATTATTACATCCTCTCATAATCGATACAAATGCTCGTCGATTGTTCGTATCAAATCGAAGTGGTGTTATATCAGCATAGGTTTCTTCTAATGACAGAACTGTATTGATACCTTTCTGATCCGATGACAATAATGTTTGATCGAGAAGATTCGGCAATGAACGGTAGGCATCTGGTCCGCAGACAACATCAACAATTTTTTCACGTTCGATTAATTTTTCTTTTAATCGTTCGGCCATACAGCCGAGTACACCGACTTGAAATGGAGGTGCATACGGTGTTCGAGTTCGTTTTCGATGAGCAAGAGATTGAAGTTTTTTCCAAATCTTTTGCTCTGCACCTTCACTATTTCAGTAAGAAAATAAGGAAATTATTTCGTCGAAATTAAATTTAATAGTCTTCTTTACATACCGAATGCTACATGTCATTAACCTACAATTAAATGTCATCATAAAAGAAAAAGAATGACATTCTTATTAAGACCTTTTTTTTCTTCTCTTCTAATTACTTACAAAACAACATCCGCATCATTTTCATTCATCACTCGTTCGTAACCACCGTGTTTATCGAGAAATGTGTAGGCGATATCGGTATCATTTTCATTCATTTGACAACCATACACATCGAAATAAACACGTCGTTTAGAATTTGTCCAAGGATTGACTGTGTCCGATTCATCGTAGAGATGATCGGTTAAATACGATGGTGATGTTGATTCAACTGAAAGATTTTGTTGATTTGTTTGTTGAATAAATGATTTCAATGACGGTCCATGAGCAAGTTTATCTTTCCAAGCAGTTTTTACCGTTGAAAAATATCGATAATGCGAAAGAACTAATCGATTCAACATCTAAAAGTTTTACAAAAAAAATCAGATCACCGGAAAGCAGAAGATTAAAATCAATATGTATATATGTATTTATTTGTTTGTGTTTGTTTGTTTTTCATCAGTTTTGTGTAGGCGAAAGTGTTCTATTGGCAATAACAACTTTCTCATATTTTTTCAATTGACTTTCGAGTGAACGTGAATAGGCATCTAATTTCATGACTGTCGATTCTAAATTTGTCATAGCATCTTCGATTTCATTTAATTGACCGAATGTTGACGAGAATTTTCTTGCTAAACAACAAATATTTTTCCTCACATATCCATCAAATATTGTCTTATTATTACCATTAGATTCGTTCATCGTACGAACTGTTTCGTTCAATCGTTCTAGTTTTCTTTCGATTTGATTATATTTATCCAAAGCAAGTGCATTCATTTGATTCAAACAATCATAATCATTCGATACCACTGCAAGAAAATAGAATTCGTATTTTTTTTTGTTTGATTTCATAAGGAAATTAAAAGAACATCATTGAAAATTTTCTTCAAAAGAGGGATTTATTAGACGGAAAGAGCACGTCCTGATAGTTGACAGATGTTTCCTGACATAGATTTTCCCTTTTTCTCCTCAAACTCATCAAACTTCAGCAGATTTCTTCACTATCGGATTTAGTGTAAACATAACTGTCGTCATTTATTTACATATCTCTCATCGTCTTCGATTAGATCGAATAACGAACTTTACTCGTCTGATGAGATCTTTTCAACAGAAAATAAGAAAACTCTCGTCTTCTCTCTCGTTTTTGATTATGATGAAAAAAGTCAATAGATAGACATACATTTAATTTCTGTACGAAAATAATCTTCAGCATTGGAGAGAAATTGTTGTGTGAGTTTTTCAGCAACATCAGACGTCTTTTGTGTGTCTGATGGTATCGATGATGCCATTGAATAGAAATCGATCTGCAAGAGATATGTAGAATGAAATAATTAGCTGTTCTTTTATTTTGTTTTTCGAGATGTTTGTCATTCGGGTTTCCTTTTTATTATTATGTTGTTAGATCTTTTTTTTTCTTCTATAATCACAATGAAAATAAATAATTACAATTTCAATAAGAAAACACACAAATAGGAGATGAACAAAACAAAAATAGAATGATATTTGGGTGAAAAACATCGAGAACAACATATATCTGAATAATTCGAAATATTTTTTGTTTATTTTTTCTCTTTTGCACAATAGAATAAAATGTAAAATCATTCTAATTTAATCGAAAGTTGTATTATTCGTTGTTGATGTAGATGTTTGTAAGACTTTTTTATTCGTTCGATCGAACATTTCTCGTTCATATTCTCGAACTTGTTCGAGTGTCATTCCATACCTAGATCACGACAATAACAAAAAATAAATAAATAAATTGCGCAATTAATAATAAACTAATCTCACCATTCATCCATCCATGTAAACGCCTGACGATGAGCTAGTATGAGAATATCACGTACAGCCTAGACAACATGAAAAAAAAGAAAATGCTTTAATTAATATTCTTTTTCTCTAGTTTTCTCTATCGGTACTCGTTGAGTGAAATCTTCAACACGTGTTTGAAATCCCCAGACTTCGAAACGTACACGAACTGTTTTATATGCACACATAATTGGTTTTGTAAAATCCTTGAATAAACAAAATCGTTCGTTTCGTTTTGCATTGAAATCAAAACAAACAAATACGAACTCTCCAGTTCGATGTCAATGGTCCACGACCAGTTTTTGACGATTTAAATTTACATGGATCTTCGCTTTCCTTATATTTATAATCCGGTACGCGTTCAGTTGCTATATCTAGATATTCTAATTTTCTTGTAGCTAATTCGTCGGCCGACAGACGATGACACTTAAGAGAAAAACAAAAGAAATACATTCACATCACAAGTAATTAGTCTTCATTACATTTTCATTTGTTCCATTATTATTTTCATAACGTGTTTCGACAACAATCGAGAATCGAGGCAAAAATGAACACTACAAAGGCAAAGACACATTCAATTGATAAGATATATTTTCAAATAAATCAAAACAAAATTTAATAACACGACACCATTATAACAAGCATAAGCAGGATCTATTTTCATTAGAATTTCTCATTCCGAACTAGGACATAGATTTTCTCTAGGTTTTTTTTTGTTTTGAAGGAGACAAAAGCAAGGCAATTAGAAGTACATAATAATCACTTACGGTATATTCTGGTAAATAAGAAATAAAAAAAAGAGAGAGAAAGAATACTCGTTATTCATTATTCAGTATTTGTTTCGATAATAAAAAATGCATCATGCTGCCGAAAAACAAAACTCTACCTGTAATCGTATATGGATAGAAATTGCTCGCTTTTTCGGTGATATAAAATACATTAGGAATGAGAGACCGAATCCATGTCGGTAAACGACTAGATAGTAATAAAAAATGACATATTTATGTGAAATAATATGAGTTAAAGCAAAAAAAAACCTTGATAGATATAAACGTTTTTCTGTCAATTGACCCATTTCACCATTTTCATTCGTGATCGGCTCGTTTCGTACGACTTCAACTCCTTCGTCTTTACTCGATTCGAGTTCACAATGTTTGCAAATCATATACAATTGTCCGATTTGATACTAGAAATCGAAAAGCAAACAAAAATTTGAACTATTTAATTTTGTATTTATTCTTACTTCTTCAATAGTAAATGGTAAACATATTCGATATTCATGTAGCAACATATTTTTATTTTCCAAGATAAAGTAATCTGACAAACAACTAGAAGAATAAGAAGAGAGAGGAGAAGAAAAAAAAAAGATTTCTCGGTTATTTCTCCTTCTTCTTTTTTTCCTTCTTGCTTCAAGAATGAAGAGACTCGATTGAGTCATATTTATTGAAACGATTCACCAATCAATACGAAGACAGCTACTTGTCATTTACTGACATCTTTTCCCCTTGGTTCATGCGTGATGAAAAAGCATATTTTTCAGTATCCTATCGATTTTCCTCTCGATTCGATAACATAATTTGTTGAAACAACAAAAGAAAACAAAATTTAACATATTTTTTCCTTAAAAATATTTGCGTATTATGACAAAAAATTTTACTCGTAGAAACAAACCGAAATACTCATTTACTTCTCTCTTTCTCTGTGTTTCTAATATACTCCTTCTTCTTTTTCTGTTTTCCAATCATATTACGTTTCCCAAGAGATAATCTCATGCACGCCGACTTATTTTTTATGTTAATTGCGTGTGACACATTTGGCATTACTCAAAACGTTTTTTATTTGCTTGCAGACAAAAAAATATCTAATGAGTCAATTGAATAATAACTAGTATCGTCAAGATTTCTTTTTTTTTTGAAGGATTTTTGACAGCCAAAAACACATTCCCACCCATCAGATGTCTATCTAATAAAAAGAAAAAAGAGATTTGCCTATGTCTTCTGCTGAAAATGGATTAAAATTAAATAGAATTATTTCCTGTTCATATATACTGAAACCAATAATTACAATAATCTCTGTTCGAATGTCATCATTGATATAATATTCTTGTCACATCAAGAAAAAAGAAACAATGTAAAATTTTGAATTCTGTGTTACAAAAAATGAAACGTTTAATGACGCGCATTTCGACATTCCAAATAGAAACATTTTTCGTCCATTCTTCTTCTTTCGATGTGACACAGTGATTAGTTGTTCGTGAAGGCGTATTTCTCTTATTTACACAATTATTGTTTGAATAAGTATTCTTGAAGAAAAAGCTACGTAATTGATTTGTCTACAGATCACACTTGTGTCTTTCATAACGACAATGCTTTGTTAACATAGTATATTTCAAAAGAAAAACAATTGCAATTCAATAGTTGTCTCATGGAGAAACGCGTTGGGCAACAAAAAACATTTGGTTTTACGAGAGAAATTAAATCAACTAGTGCTTCTAAAATTGATGCTAATGTAAATAGAAGTCAAGATGATGATGATGACGGAGTTTCAATTTTATCCCTTGATGATCATTCGCCAGTACATTCAGTCAGTTTCAATTTAAAACATATACAAAATAAAATTCGATTATCTTATTTGTCCTTTTTACGTACATTCTAATCATCACAGAAAAATCATCAATTTAAAAAAATTTCATCAGTACATATGAAAACGTAAGCATTTCTGGTGATTCTTTTTTCATTCACTATTTTTTTTATTTAGAAAGTCATCGATAGGATTAAACAAAGGTTTATTTGTTCTCATTGGAATTCTAATCATTATATCTGTTATTATAACTGCACCAACGGTTTTGGGTGTTGTTTTGTCACGGAATCCAGCAGGTAATTCACTAATTTTACTATCAATATCTTGAATGTTTAACATTTCATATTCTGTAGTAACAGGAAAAACATCATCAACAACAATTGCGCCGAACGTTACAAACGCACAATGGAATTTTGATGGCAATGGCAATGATATGTACGGAGTTTATAATGGTGTACTTCAGAATGGTGCTCAATATTCTAACACTACTTATTTTGGTACTGGCTCTAGTTTACAAATAAATGGAATATTAAATGAATCCTTTACAATAGCATTACCATTTCTGAATTTATCATATACGAGTTTCACAATTGAAGCATGGATCTATGCGTCGAGTTTAAATGGTGATAATGCTATCTTCACTCAATGTGCATGTTCAACTTGTCAAGATCAATGTTTATATTTGTTAATTCGAAATTTTAAATTATATATGAGTTTCATGATGAATGATGTGATTGGTTTAACAACATTAACAATCAATACTTGGTATCATGTGGGATTCGTATATGATTATTCATCTCAAACACAATCTGTTTATTTACAAGGTGTACTTGATAATTCAAAATAATCAGCTGGCCCATATAAAGGTGGAAATGCAACAATAGAAATAGGATCATTATTCGCATTTGGAAGTTCCTTTAATGGTTTTATTGATAGTGTAAAAGTAACAACTCGAGCAAAAAGTGCCGATGAAATGTTAACAGCTGGAACAACAGTGGTTTATTTTTCTTTCGATGGTTCAACCTTATCCGAAGATATGGGACCTAATAAAATGAATGCTACAATTTCAAATGCTGCAGCAGCTACGGGAAAAGTTGGACGAGGTCTTATATTTAGTGGTAGTACATCATCATATTTACAAATTCCTGGTTTTCAACAGATGGGACTAAGTAACCGTCCAGTAACAATTGCACTTTGGGTTTATCCATATTCGATTAATGGTGGTGTATTAATACAGAGACAACCTTTTTTAAATACTACTGGAAACTGTTATAGTTTAATGGGATTAAATTATTTTGGACAAATCTCTATGATTATTTTAGTTTCTGGAGCACCGTTAATTGTTGGTCCTGTGCTTGCTCTTCGAACGTGGACACATTTAGGTTATACTTATAGTTTATCGAATGGTTTACGAATGTATGTCAATGGTGCTTATATAGGTACGACTGGTCCACAATCATGGTGGTCTACAGGACAGATCGATTATCTATTAGTTGGTGCATATCCATATGGTTATTGTGGACAAAGTGCTTTTACTATTAATGTTGTTCCATTTCAAGGTGCTATTGATGAACTCTATGTCTATCGACGAGAATTGAGTGCCAGTGAGATACTTGCCTTAGCAAATCCTTAACTGAAAAAAAACTGTTAAAAATTGATGCGCAAAAGATCGTACCTTTTGAAATTGACATTACTGCACCATTTCCATTAAGTGATGCTTTCACGCAGTATTTTTTTTCTCTCTCAAATGATGATTGTAACAATTAATGGGTGTGTTGTTTCTGTGTTTTCGTTTGTTTTGTTGCCAGTCATGTTCTTTTGAAGTGAAAATGCTGTTAAAATTGTTTTTCATAAACACCGTCACAATTCACTTGAAAATTACGTTCTACTTTTTTGCTTGGTGACAATATTCATAAATTGTTTTTTGAAATATTCAGATTACGCATATGGAGAAAAGAATTCCACAATCAAAATCGTTTGGTTTCACAAGAGAAATTAAATCAATTAGTGCTTCGAAAGTACATCCAAGTACGGACGAGAATGAAGAAGATGCAGTTTCAATTCTGTCTGTTGACGAGACGTCGCCAACAAATATAGTGAGATGAAAACTAAATAAATCGCCTAATTCGTCTACAATCTCTTACTATTTAGTCACGACATACAAGTGATCATCGTTTTCGTTCAAGTAAATATGGTCAAACAAGATCAGCTATGAAAACGTAAACATTTTCGAATATTGTTTTATCAAAAATGGAAAATATACGTTTATGTGTATCATTTAGAGCATCATCAACAGGATCAACAAAAGGTGTCCTTGTTCTAGTTGGGATTGTATTTATTGTAGCTTGCATTATAATTGCACCTAGTGTTCTTGGCGTCATCTTAACACGAAATCCAGCAGGTAAATGTTCATATATATTTTTTTTTCACTAATACAATACAATGTGTCATAGTGACCGACAAAACATCAACAACAACTATTGCTCCCAATGTAACGAATGTTTTCTGGAGTTTCGATTCGGACGCTGATGATATGTATGGAGTTTATAATGGTATACTTCAAAATGGTGCACAATATGCAAGTCCGACATATTTTCAATTGGGATTTTACTTGACACTGAATCGCACTACAAATGATTCAGTAATTGTATCATCTCATTTTCTTAATCTAACATATACAAGTTTCACAATTGAAGCATGGATCTATGCGTCGAGTTTAAATGGTGATAATGCTATCTTCACTCAATGTGCATGTTCAACTTGTCAAGATCAATGTTTATATTTGTTAATTCGAAATTTTAAATTATATATGAGTTTCATGATGAATGATGTGATTGGTTTAACAACATTAACAATCAATACTTGGTATCATGTGGGATTCGTATATGATTATTCATCTCAAACACAATCTGTTTATTTACAAGGTGTACTTGATAATTCAAAATCATCAGCTGGTCCATATAAAGGTGGAAATGCATCGATTGTGATTGGTGCAGCACCATTCTCTGATAGTGCATTCAATGGCTACATTGATAATATGAAAGTAACAACTCGAGCAAAAAGTGCCGATGAAATGTTAACAGTCGGAACAACAATGGTTTATTTTTCATTTGATGGTCCAACATTAGCCGAAGATATGGGACCTAATAAAATGAATGGTACAATTTCAAATGCTGCCGCAGTGACTGGAAGAGTTGGTCAAGGTATTGCTTTTAATGGAGCACCAACATCATACGTACAACTTACAGGAATGTTTCAATTAGGGCAAGCTAGTCGACCATTCTCATTTGCTTTTTGGATATATCCATATTCCATCAATGGCGGAACATTAATTCAAGTATCATCAACTAGTAACTCAACTGGTTGGTGCTATAGTTTTATGGGTTTGAATTATTTGGGTCAAATAACAATGCTTGTTTATAACTCGCAACCATCGGTACTTCTTGGCCCTATATTACCTGTCCGTACATGGACACATTTGGCTGAAACTTATAGCAACACGAATGGTGTTCAAATGTATATCAATGGTGTTTTATATGCACGTAGTGCACCAGTTACTCGGTCAGCATCAAATCAAAATGATTATCTAAATTTCGGCTCTTATGTAAACACATACTGTGGACCTGGATCGAATTCGATTTATCCTATTGCTTATAATGGTATTATTGATGAATTTTATGTATATCGACGAGAATTGAGTGCTGCTGACGTCTATGCATTGGCAAATCCATAGTTTTTTATACTTTTTTTTCTCTTATAAAAGTCAATAAAATAAAAATACAAGAAATTTTGAAATCAAATCGAGGGCGAATTTATTATTAGAAAAAGCATAATCAGAATGAGAAAAAAAATTTAAATGTTTACAAACATAAAATGGCTTTGTTTTTATTATTATTATTATTATTATTATGGATTAGCCAATGCATAGACTTCCGTCGCTGATAATTCACGTCGATAAACATAGAATTCATCAACAATTCCAAAATAAAATCCACCAATAATAGGCGAAGCTGTACATGAACCAAAATTAAAACCAATTGTAAGCCAATCAATTTGATTACTCGATGTCCAACTACCAGGTCCTGTAGTCATATACATGACACCGTTAATATACATAATTTGTCCGTTGGTTGTACCATATGTCAGAGCAAGATGTGTCCATTGCATGGCAGGTATAAATGGGCCAGTCATTTGTGGTAACATACCATTGGTACGAAAAGCAATTTGACCAGTATAAGTTAATCCCATCATGATTTGACACCACGTAGTATTCGACGTTTGCCATGCTGTCTTAAGAAGTAATGTTCCACCAACAACAGAATACGGATAAACCCACATTGCGTATGAAAATGGTCTATTGGATTGTCCTAACTGATAGAACCCAGGCATCTGCATATATGACATAACAGCATTGAATCCTAAGCCTTGACCAACTTTTCCTGGAACACCAGCCACATTCGACAGTGTTGCATTCATTTTATTCGGACCCATATCGTCGGCTAATGTTGGACCATCGAATGAAAAATGAACGACCAATGTTGCAGCAGTCAATAATTCATCAGCAGTCTTCGCTCTTGTTATCACTTTGACATTATCAATATAACCATTGAACGAACTTCCAGATAACGCTGATGCTCCAATCATTGTCGATGCATTTCCACCTCGATATGGACCAGATGATGACCTTGAATTATCAAGTATACCTTGCAAATATAACATTTGTGTTCTACTCGAATAGTCATAGACATATGCGACATGAAACCAAGTATTGATTGTTAATGATGTTAAACCAACAATATCATCTAACATAAAACCCATGTATAATTTAGAATTACGAACCATTAAATATAAACATTGATCTTGACATGAACTGCATGAACATTGACCGAAAATAGCATTATCACCGGTTAACGTGTTCCCAAAGATCCATGCTTCAACAGTAAAACTTGTATAGGATAGATTGAGAAACGGTGATGAAATTAGGAATGATTGATTGAATGATGCATTCAATTGTAAATCGTAACCTGAACCAAAGTAAGTCCTATTCGAAAATTGAGCACCATTTTCAAGAACACCATTGTACGGTCCATAAAGATCATTACCATTACCATCGAAATCCCAGTAAACAGTAGTGTAATTTTCAGTAACTGTTTTCGTTGTATTATTGTTTACTGAGGAAAAACGAAAGAAACAAAAATAAAAAACAAACTCATGCATAGTTACCTGTTGGATTTCGAGATAGAACGACGCCGAGAACAGTGGGAATAATAATGAGAATTGCTATGCCTAATATGATACCTCCGACTATCAGCATGCCTGTTGTTGATACGGTCTTTGCAGATCTAATTTTTGTTTTTCGAAAATCATTTTTTTCGGAAAAAAAAACAATGAGATCTTACGAAGTTGTAGCTGATCGTTTTTGTCGACTGAACTCTCGTGATCGTATTAAATTCGTATTCGATGAATTCTACGAAATACTCAAAATTCATTGATAAGCAATCTTGTTGTTGTTTTTAAATATACTGCGCTTTGATTATTAGGTGACGCCGAATCATGATAGTCATAAGAATAATCATCATTTTCATAATAATCTCGTCCCTCTGAGCTCAACGGTTGTATCTGTGTTTTAGAATAAACCTTTCTTGGTGCACTCATTCGTTTACTGGTTGTTGTTTCAATTAATTGTGTGAACTATTCGTAATACTTATGCGTCGTTTTCGTTTCAATCAACTAATGGCATCGAGTGTTTGTTTTCTCTTCTACAGACAACATCAATGCTATTTGCATAAGTGCCTCTGCTAGCAACACGAACTGTCATAATTTGCTAGATGCCTTCGAGCAATTTCAGGCGCGGTTCTCATCTCAATTGATGTGCTTGCTTGTTTGCTAACAAACAATCAGCGAATGTACGTGAACATTCATGTCAAAAAGCAAAATAAAAAAAAGAACGTCATACACATGTGTTCTAGGAAATATGATGACGACATAGATATTACGATTGAAAAATTCAAGATAATGCAAGTGTTGCAATTTCACTCGCTGTTAATTCACGTTGATAGACATACAATTCGTCAATTATTCCTTGATAATAACCAGCGACGATAGGGGAGAGTGGACAAGTACCACCACCCCATCCAACATTCAACCAATCAAGTGAATTCGTAGTCACAAAGTTAAAACTACCGGTAGTACCGTATGATACTCCGTTTACATACATAATTATCCCATTTGCTGCACTGTATGTATAACCAATATGTGTCCATTGATTAGCAGTTATAAATGGTCCAACGAGTACATTTGAAGTAGGTGCGGCAAATACAATTTGCTTTACACTATTGAATCCGATAAGTTGATTACAAGGCCCACCTAGTGTAGCAAGTTTTGATTTTTGTAATAAATTGCCACCATTAACTGCATAAGGATAGATCCACATTGCGAATGAATGTGATCGAATCGGTGAAAGATAAAGTGGCATACCCAACATTTGAAAATACGATGATGTTCCACTGAAACTCAGACCAGTACTACGTTTGCCTGCAACACGATTTGTATTTTGTGAATAAGTATATAATGCATTTGGTCCTTGAACTTGTATTACTGGTAAACTATCAAATGAGAAGTATGCGACTAATGTTGCATCAGAAAGTATACTCGCAGCTGTTTTAGCCGTTGTAGTTAATGTTATTGCATCTACATTTCCAGTATAACTCCCTACAGTAAGATTTACTGCACCGAACATAATCGAACCTGTTTGACCCGTATATGGATCTACTGATGTTTTCGTACCCTCTAAGATACCTTGTAAATAAACTGATTGTGTGAAAGTAGAATAATCATATACATATGCAACATGATACCAAGTATTGACTAATAATATTGTAGTTCCATAAACATTATTCAATGGCATTCCCATATATATCTTACCAGTTTGAACTCCTACGACAATACATTGATCTTGACAACCTGTACAACATTGAGAAAATATGATATTATCACTCGCTATTGATGTTAGATAAATCCATGCTTCAATCGTAAAACTTGTATATGATAGATTAAAAAATGGAGAAGATATAAGTGCATAAGAACCAGCACCAGTTAAACTTAAAGCATATCCAATACCAAAATAGGTCGCATTTGTATACGTACCACCAGTTACTGTGCCAATATAGGTGTTATTCGCATCGGCTGCACTACCATCAAGACTCCATATTGCAGTTCGTACGTCTGGCGAAGCAATCGAAGTAACTTTCACTAGAATAAGAACAAAATTGTTGTTTCATTGAAATTAAATTTTCGATGTACCTTCAGGATTTCGCGATAGAACAATGCCGAGAGTAGTGGGTAGAATTGTTAAAACGCATACAGCTAAGAAAATACCACCAGCAGTTAATAGACCCTTCGTTGATTTATACCAAGGAATGGATCTGTTATTTCAATAAAAACAACTTTATAGTTTATTTATTCAAAAGTTAAATTATACTTGATTATTTTCCCTTGAACTGGATTTGATTCTGTTTTTCGAATAATTTTTATCTATAATAAGAAATTCCAAATAAATAAAAGAATTCATATGAAAATTTACTGTCTTTGACGGTGATGATGTTGGTCTATCAAATGAATCAAGTGATACACTATCCACACTATAGTTATCTACATGTGAGGGAGAAACAATCGGTTGCCGTGTGATTATCACTCTTTTACGACCATTACTACCACGCATATTTCCTTCCTTCAAAAGTAAAATTGCTTTTCTTGAAAGATATTTCACGACGTATTTATATGATTGATCAAACCCTCTAAGAAAAACATCCATCCGTGTTTTGCATATTTGATTTTTATTTAATTGTTGATTTTATCATCTTTTTCAGTCGATATTTAAATAAACAAAAATACATTATCGAAAAATCATAAACATTCGAATAGTTTATTTAAAACATGAAAATGACTTACACGAAGAAGATTTCTCTATTCTGTCCTTCGCAGTTTTTCTTTTCTGTTGTTATCGTCTTTTTTTCCGTCGTAAATGTCGCGAGTTTATATTTTCGTGAACCATTAAATCCATGATCTAATTCACTTATACACCCATCTACATCTCTACATTTTCATGTCGTCGATATTGCCCTATTTCAATACTGAGACTTTTGTCGATGGTACCGGTCGAGGTAAAAGTCTTCGACAAATTCAACTTAATACGACAGTAATTCCTGAACGACCCGAAAAAAAACATCATCGTCGTCATCGTTTGCCCGAAGTTGTTTGCGTTGATGTTCCACTTCCGTTACCAGCGATTATCGAACGTCAAACGCCGCGCCTTCTTTCTTGTGAACAATTTCCTTTGGATTATATTTCGCCAACGAATTTACCTATTCTTCATTGGTCGAAATATCATGGAAGAAATATTTCATTTTATTTGAAAGATCTCGGCTATTTTTCTACAGCTGATCGATCGGATGCAAATCGTTGTCGAGAAGATTTTCGTTATTTAAAACGATTAATCTACGATATCGACGATGTACGAGAATTGAAACAATTAAAAATTGAATTCGATTTAAATGTTGGTTCAGCGTATTTAAATCCTCAAGAACCATCGACATCACTCGATGCTCTACTCTGGTGGATAAGTCGACATAAAACAAGTTTAATCAATAAGAAACAACGGTAAATATTGATTTAAT
>ERZ778024.2893-NODE-2893-length-13619-cov-6.662415_pt1 | contig 13619 bp, 16 predicted proteins | sample MGYA00375754_ERZ778024 | MGnify/ENA primary metagenome ERZ778024 (study PRJEB29350, sample SAMN05389827) | bioreactor metagenome | isolation source: Thiocyanate bioreactor | place: South Africa: University of Cape Town | collected 2014-02-18 ... | reverse complement strand
AAAAAAAAAAAAAAAAAAAAAAAAAAAAAAATTAAAAAAAAAAAAAAAAAAAAACCAAAGAAAGAAAGAAAATGAAAATGAAAAAAAAAAAAGAAAAAAGGAAAATAAATAAAAAAAAAAAAAATATTAAAAAAAAGTTGGAATATTGATGAATACTCCTAATGAACTGATTTAGCTATTTTAAATTAAATGAGTGATTTAGGATTATTATTTTTTTTTTTAAAAAAAAAATAATCTTACAGTTTCATTATCATCATGAGTTCTAAGACTCCAATCAAAAGTCAAAATACTAATAATTCCAAGGAGAAAGAATGTTATAAATCGAATTGTAGGAGAAAGGTAAAATGGAATAGAGGGAGCAAAAAGAAGATCTGAATTTGAAAGTGTGGATATGTTTGATGAGTTTTGAAGTTCTTTAATTTGAGCTTCTTTAATTTGGTTTATTTCATTCTTTTTATTTGATTCATTTTGCTTTTCTTCAACTTTTTGATTCTCTTGAGGTTTATTATTTTCTTGAGTTTCTTGAGTTTCATTATCTATAACATTTTTTACATTGGATTCTTCTGGTGGTTGTGGTTGCGAATCTATACTTTCCTTTGAAAGGGATTCATTTAAAGATTGAGCAATAGATGCTAATCTCTGTTCATCTTCACGGATTACAACTTCAGAATTTTCAGGTTCATTAGTTTCCTACAAAAAAAGAAAAAAGAAAAAGAAATGATTCAATTTTCTTTTCTATAATTAAACACACAAAAATCAAAATTGAAATAAACAAGAAAAAAAAAAAAATTTGAATGTTGCTTAATTGTTGGTTTAATCAAAATCATAATCAAAAATCTCAAAAACAAAGAAAAAACAAAGTAAAAAAACTTAGAAAAAATTAGAAAAGAAAAAGAAAAAGAAGTTTATGAAGAAAATTAATGAAATAGATAAAAAAAGAAGAAAGAAAATGAAATGAAATGAAATGAAAACCTCAGCAGGAGTCCCGAATGAAGAGAGTCTCTTCAATCTCTCTTCACTTTTTGCAAGAATTCTCTTCCGTCGTTCTTCTCTACTATCCGCCATTTTTTTTTCCTTTTTTTTTCTAATTAGATCAAAAATCCTTCAAAATCTTGTTTGTTCAACCCAAACTTATTAGAAGTTATATACATAAGCAAATTATATAAAGCAAGCAAAACTTCATCAATCAATTACTTCTCTTTAAAGACTTCAGGTACTTTTATTTGATTATATTCTTTTTTTTTTGAAAAAATTAATGAGAACTAGAGGAAAATTCGAAGAGGAAAAAGTGCAGAGAGAAATTGAAAAGTGAAATGCAGAAAGAGATTTTGTTGAATATATTAGAAGTCGTTGATAAAATGAAAAGAGAGAGATAGATAGATTGAGACATCAATTCATTCAATTCAATAATATTGTTTTTGAAATAGAATCCATTCAGAAAGCGAAAAAAGAGAATCTATTCAGAAAAAAAAAAAGCATAAAAATATTAGAAAAGAACAATTTTGATGAAAATTAAAGATTCAATAATAAATAATAGTTTTAGAAATCAAGGAAATTATGGCTGAAGAATATGAAGAAGTACTTACACAACCAAGTGTTAATGAGAACTTTTTAACAAGAACATTTTTTATTTATGATAAGACTGCCGCTACTCAAGAAGAGGATGATCCTTTAGATCAAATTGTTTACTTCTATCCACATGATGTAAGATAAAACAATTGAAATATCAATATCAAAATCTTTTTTAAAAAAACAATCATAACAATAATAGACGGATGAGAAACAACAATTAATGATTATTGGAGCAATCAGTGGAATCCTTCAATTTGCCCAAAACTTTACTAGATCTGTTCCAAAGATTTTAGCATTAGAAAAAGTAAAACTTGCAATTAAAGAAGTTGGAAATCTAACAGTTGTATGAATTTTTTTCTTCTCTTTAATTTTTAATTTTATTATTTATCTATTTTTGTGCTTTTTGTTGATTTATTTCTTTCAAATAAAGATTTTATCAGGAAGTTTGAATCAACCTGATTGCTCTTTATCAACTGATTTAGAAAAAATTTATGGAGCACTAGAATTTTTTAATGGGCCATTTAATATAATTCAAAAGGTAGTAGTTTTATTTTATTTTATTTTATTCTAAATTATGGTCTTTAAACAAATTGAAATCTTTTAGAATGTTGGTGAAGGATCACACTTCTTGGAAGCTATGAAAAGATTAGGAAAAGATGTAATTCCTTTCATTCGGCATTATGAAAGTGAAACTCATCCTTCTTTTGATAAATTATCATTTACTCCATTACTTCCAGTATTTTTCTTTTTCTTTTTCTTTTTTTCCTTTTCTGATGAATTATTTTTTTAATTCAGAATTCAAATCGATATTTTTTAATGGCATCTGAAATTATTACTTCAATGAAAGCTGAACCTGATAATCTTGCTAGTTGTATTTTATTTAATGGAAGGTATTTTCGATTTTCTTTTTCTGTTTTTTTTTCTCTACATTTTCTTTGATACTAATCATTCATTATTTCGATAGCATTTTATGTACTCACTTAGAACCTTCAACAAGTTTCTTCATTGTTACAAAATTAGATTCAATGGTTTGTTATTTTTCTTTTTCTTTTCTTTTCTTTTTCTTTTTTCTTTTCAATTTTTTCAATCCTTTTTTTTTTTTTTTTTGTTTTTTTAAAAAAAAGGTTCGAAATCAACCCACTTCAGGTAATTTTTGATTAAAAATTTCTCCATTTTTCAATTTTTTTTCTTCATCTTATTTTTCTTGAATTAAGGTGATGGAGATATTTGTATTCCAGTTTTTATGAAAGCTGGAGAATTAGCAAAAATAAGGGAAGGAAGACAACCAGTTATTGAATTTAATGAAGGCACAAAAAATAGTCTTCCTGAGGTATTGTTCTTTTTCCATTAAATCATTATTATTTTGAAAAAAAATAAAATGTAAAATATGTTTTACTTGTTTTCTAGACTTATTTAACACCAACTTCTGAAGGAGAATTTGTTGGATTATATATACTTTTTTTATCAACAATTGCTATTGCTGTAATTATGAATCTTCCTGCAATGTATGATGATAGACACATTAATAAAACAGTAATTTTTTCTTTCTTATTTCTATTTGGACAACAAGAAAGATTTTTATTTCAATGTTTTTCTCATTCAAAAAAAAAAAAGAAATTATTAGCTCAACCAAAACTTCATAATTTGAGAGCTAAACTTAAAGTTTCAAAAGGAAATGTAATTTTCTCCTTTTTTTATTTCTTTCTAAAAGAAAAATGCTCAATGTTGATTTTTAATTTAAAAAAAGAATGAACAACCTCCATCTGCCTTCAATTACTTAACATATGATAAAAGTTCAAAGCTCTTAACAGGTTCAAATTTCATAAATTTATTGAACTATTTGATTTTCAATGTAGTTTTATTTATTTATTTATTTATTTTTTTGTAAAATAGGTAAACAACTTGAAATGTCATCAGAGAGTGATGTTCGATTCCATATTGCAACAAGAATTGAACACGAAATTTTTTCTGTTGATGATCAAATGGTAGAAATTATTTTGAGGTATTTTTTTTTTTTCTTTCTTTCTTTTATTTTTTGTTCATAAAAGGAAATGAATTTTTTTTAAAAAATGGTTGAACAATTTAAAATAATATAAAACAGAGATTGGACAGGAGCGGTTCTCGGAAAAAGAGTTTTTGATCGTGAAACATATTTTCAATATCGTGTTATGAACTTGGTCAATTCTCAATCAAAAATACCAGTTTTGAATAAAGATATTTCGAAACTTGAAGAAATTGCAAGAGAATCATTACAAGAATTATCAATATCCATGTTTTAATATATTTATAATAATAAAAAAATCCAAACATTAAAAAAAATTATCATATTTCATTTATTTGCACATTATTAACAGCAGCAATTGGATTCCGTCTATAATTCATTAAATATCCTTGAATTTTTGCCATACTATATTTTCCACTTTCTAATTTTAAAGAGAATTTCTCAGCAAGATCGTCTAAATTATTTTCTTCTGGATAAAATCGAAGAAATAATTGTCGGATTTGCTCTTGTGTCGCAAGATGAAATTTTTCATGAACATCTACTCTTCCTGGTCTAATTAATGCTGGATCAAGTTTTTCTGGATAATTTGAAGTCATAAATAATAATCTTCCTTCTTGACCAGTGATTCCATCAATCCCATTTAATAAATCACTTAAAGAAAATTGTGATTTTTTTCTCTTTTCCCCATAAAAATCAATTCCATTGGGATTTGATTGGAATGATAGATTCCTTTGATCTTTTACATTATAATCTTCAATTCCGACTTCATCTCTCATTCCAAAAGCAGCATCAATATCTTCTAACAAAATTATTCCATTTTCTGGAGCAGTATTTACAAGTCTATTAAAAGTGTATCCATCAATCTCATTAGAACTTAAAGAAATAATACAAACAGATAAACGAAGTTCTCCTGCAAGGGAGAAAATAAGTGATGTTTTTCCAACACCTGGAGGTCCACTTAAAAGATAACCTCTTCTATAAGGAATACCACGAGATAGAAACATTAAAAAAAAAAGAAAAAAAAAAAAAAGAAATTATTGAGAAATGTAAATTGAGAATAAATCAAATAAAAAAAAATAAATAATAAATAATAAAAGAAAAAAGAAAGAAATAAATAAAAAAACCAGTTCTCTTCTTGTAAAAACTCAATCGCATCTTTATGAATTTTTTCTCCTAAATTACCATCAAGAATAATTGAAGAAAAGGGTCTCCTTTGTTTAGAACCAATTCTTTCCCAATTTCCATGTCTAGCAAGAAATATTTCTACTGCTTCATTTGTTGAATGAAGATATTCTTTATAAGCTGAAGCCAATAAACTTTTAATCACTTTTGGTCCACTTTTATCAAAATTAAATGTTTGAAGTGAATATCCTCTATCATTTGTAAAATCTTGTTTTCCATGAAAAAATATTCCTTTATTCACATTTAATTGTCCTTCTCCTTCAATTGTGATCCAAATCATTGAGTTATCATACAAATACTTATAAGTCGTTTTTGTTCCAATTGGTAAAAAGCTAATTTTCGGCATTTCTACAACCTTTTGAGGAGCATAAGCTCCCATTGAAGAAGGATTAAACGTTGAATCTAAAACTACAGAAAAGCGTGATGATCTTTGAACAACATTATTTGATACGAGGAAGTTCGTCAACCAATAATAAGGATCCGTTCCCTTCTGAATCTCGACTGTAAAATACATTTTATTAAAAATAGCTTGTTTGATATCATTTGTTACTCTATACAAAATTGCAGCGAAAAATCCAGAGATGGTCAAAATCACTGAGCCTCCAATAAAGTCGTTCTGCAAACTCTTTTTAAATTGCTCCAAAAGTAAATCCCAAAATGAAACTAAGTTCTCCCAGAATATTAAATGAAAGCTCCAAGTTCCATGTTTTGATGTTGGAGCTGAGGATGAAGGTTGAGTTGAGTGGTGAGGTTGTTGGTCTTTTGGGAGGAAGGAACAGTTGTCTGGAGGTGTTGGTGTGTGAGAAGAAGAAGAGGTTATAAGAGGGAGAGAAAGAAGGAGAAGAGAGATAAGTGCAATGAGTAATGGAAATTTCGCCATCTTTTTATTATTATTTTATGAAACAAAGCTGACGAAGATCTTCAAAGAACAAACAACCAATCTCTCTTTTTTATTTTATTTTATTTTTTTGTAACTTTGGAACCTGGATTCAATTTCTAATTCTAATTCTAACTCATTCTACTTTAACTTCTTCATTGAAATTAAATTTATTACTTGTTATTTAATGATAAAGAATGTCCACCTCTTTAAAGAGATCGATGAGAACTTGCAACTGCAACTGCAACTGTTGTCAAGCCACTAAAACTCATATTCCTGATTCCAAAAAAAAAAGTTCTTGCCATGTGTTGGTGAGCAAGTAGGATTGATAAAGTCTAATCGGAGAAGTTGGGTAGAGAACAGGTTTTCAAAAAATCTTTACGAATGGTCGGACGGGAACCAAATATGATAAAAAAATTGACTGGTTGAAAGAGATCGAATGAAGATGTAAGAAAAATATTGAAAAAAGTAAATCACTTTAATCAGCAAAAATATGACATGCTATCAATGGAACAGCTGTTTGTCAAGGCATCAATTAATACTTTAATCCTTCCATATTTTTTGACGGGTAAAATGAGCACGGTTATCCCATCTTTCGATTCCAGTCACTGTATTCTTTACTTCATCTAAACCGTCTTCTTTGATAGCTCTGAGCGCGATATCCATATTTCGATTATTACCACCTGAAAGGTAGACCAATTCATTCACACATTTATGGTTTAGTCCGTGAAGCTTTAATATTTTTTCCAAATTATTTTGAGTCCATTCTCCTTGATACACTCACATAGACTGGTATTTCAGAAAATTAGACAGAATAGAAAAAAAAGTCGAGGAAAATTCGTCATTATTAGAAGACCACTCTCAACGCCTGATCAGAATTGAGAACAATACAACTCTACTTGGCCAAATTTCAAACCTGTGGAATGATATTTACGAAATGTTCGGGTCCATTTGAAGTTTTCATTCCTTTTTTTCCTGAGATCATTAACTGAGCATTAAGTTGAAGAGCATTCGGGAGTAATGGATACATCATGGACAGCATTTTTTGAGATCAATATAGAAAGAAACAATTATTTGCCATTGATTCGTGCACAAAGTTATACCTCCATCAAGTTCCCAAAGTTCCCAAAAGAGCCTTTAGCAAGTCAGGAAACTATACAGATACTGAGCTCCCTGGAAAAAACAAATGAGTGGGCCTTGAGCAAGGATGTGCTCTTGTGGTGAAAGCGAAACAATACAACATTTATTTTTATACTGCAAGAGAGTCGAACCTGGAAAAAACAAATGAGTGGGCCGAGAGAAGAGAAAATATTTTCTCTACTCGATTCTAATCTTTCTTCATTTGGTCCAGGACTACTTTGAAGGAAAATCAGGCAATGCTTCGAAGTCTGTGAAGTTGAATGAATCAGGAAGAGGAGAGTCGTCTTCACATTTAATTAATTGAACAAGGAAAGCTTACTTTATTAAATGAGAATTTGACAAAACTTAACTCAAGGGGATTGCGAGTGAGAATCACTGCTGATGATACAAGTTTGTTTTGATTTTTTTGAGCTTTGGGAAGAAACAATAATAATCCATCACGTGTTTTGGGTCTAATTAGTTGCTTCAAAAACAGAAAATCATTGATTCTTTTTCTCAAACAATTATAACAATTAACGAACTCACTCTCAATACAACATTATAACATTATCCTCAATTCATTATCTAAAGACATTTTGAACCTTTGGAAATCAAGCTAAATCAATAATTAATTAATAATTTTTGATATTTTTTTTTATTTGTTTTGTCTTTGAAATTTCCCAAAACAAAAAAAAATTTTTTTATTGTTTCAAAAAATAGGATCGATCTGGTTGAAGTCAGCCTTAACTTAAGTCAAATCAATGAGCTCGGAATCGGTAAGCTTTTTATTCAATTGTGATTATTTCTTATCTCACTTATTTTTCTTATTCTTTCACTTTGTTTTTGTTTCGAAAAATTTCTTTGTTTTGGTTGATAAAAGCCCATGACTATAGAATTTCTTTTTATTGTTTTTATGCATAAATAAATATAAACACAAATATAATTAAACATCAATGTACTAAATAAATCATATAAAAAATTAGTCCCAAGATTTTCGAGGAAGCCTTGTAATCTATCAAGCAAAATGTGTATGGGAATGGGTTCCTCAAAAAGAAGATGACCTCCATATAGTACCAGGTGATATGATTCTTTTGAGAAGTTGGGATGATCCAGATTGGTGGTTTGGTGCATTAAATGGTAAGGAAATAGAATTCTCTCAATTTCAATGTTATTTTCCTTCTTCAAATAATTTCTTTTTTTTTTTCTTTTTGAAGGTCAAACTGGATGGTTTCCAGCATCTTATGTTGAATATCAAGATGAATCTCAAAGTAAGAATTTATTATGATTAACTATAGCCATTTAAATATTTTTCTCAAAATAATTTTGATCACAATAAGATCTTTCATGGATGCCAAAGACACTCACTAAAGAAGACTTATTTGACAGAGTTTTAAATGAAATAGTTTCATCTGAAAGAGATTATCTACGGAATTTGTTGATCGTAATCAATGTAAATTTTCAATTTGAAAAAAAAAAGATTATTTGAAGATGAAATTAACTTTATATTTGGATAGGGATATAAGAAAAAAATGGAATTACTTGAATCAGTTACTCCTGAAAAGATTCATGAACTTTTTGGAAATATTGAAGAAATTTATGCATTCCATACTGAGTTCTTGAAAAAAATGGAAGTAAGATTATTTATTTATTTTATTATTTGAGTTTTTTTCAATCTCAATTTTACTTCAACTTTAATTTTATAATAACAAAGGCTTGCACAAAAGATGGACCCACTACAATTCCTGCACTATTTACACAAGAGGTCGTTTTCAAAATTCTTAATTCTCAATTCTTAATTCTTGATTTCTCAAAATAAAATAAAATAAAATAAAATAGAAAGATAATTTTAAAATCTATTCTGAGTATTGTTCAAATCACCCAAAATCTACTGCCCTCCTTGAAGAATATACAAAGGCATTTAATATGAAAGCTTTTCTTGTGGTAAGTTTTAATTTAATTTAATTTATTTATTTGTAATAATAAATAAATAAATAATTAAATAAATAAATAATAAATAATAATAGGGTTGTCGTCTTTTAATTGAACAAGATATTGCACTGGAAGGATTTCTTTTAACTCCTATTCAAAGACTATGTAAATATCCACTATTATTAAAGGTTCTTATATTCTCATTATTATTGATATCAGAGAAAAGAAACTTTAATAACTTTTTTTTATTTAAAGGAACTTTTAAAACACTCAAATGAGGGCTCACCTGAGTATGAAGAAATTCAAAAAGCTTTGGACAATATGAAAGAAGCTGCATTATTTGTAAATGATATTCAAAGGCTACAAGAAAATAAAAAAATTATTAATGAGATCCAAAGTAGAATCGAAGGATGGGAGGTTCAAAAAAATAATTCTTAAACGTTTTTTTTTTTTTTTAAATTTTGAAACTGAATTTGTTTTGTTTTTTTGTTTCAATTTTTTTAGGGTCCAGATATTATAGAATCAAATCAGGAATTATTATTGGAAGGAGAATTCCAAAAAATTTCAAAAGGAAAATCACAAGGTCGTCACTTTTTTCTTTTTGATAAACTTCTAGTGTATTGTAAAGAAAATCCTTTGAAAAAGGTTCTCTCTCTTTTAAATTTATTTTCAAATTGATAAATTTAATTTTTATTTATTTATTTTTTGATAATGATAGCAAACATATCAATTTAAAGGAAGAATATCTTTAGAATATTTAATTTTTGGAGATTTACCAGATAATACTGTCCAGTTCAATAAATCTTACCTAGTTAATGGTTTGAATTTTTTTTTTATTTTTATTTTTATGATCAAGTTAATAATTTATTCATTAATAGCAATTCAACTTGATCGTTTTGATCTTTTCTCTCCAAAAACTTATATTATCTATTCTAAATCTCGAGAGGAAAAAGAAAGATGGATTTCTTCAATTCAATCTGCACAAAATAATCTTAGTTTTCATGTTCAATGTTAATTTTTTTTTTTTTTTTTTCACTTTTTTTAAACAAAAAAAAAATTTAAATGACTCTATCCTGATAATTAGTATCTCCTCCTCCACAAGCAAAAGGTAGTTTTAGAAGTAAAGAGCTTCCTCCACCACCACCAAAGAAAAAAGATTTGAAACGACCTGTCTCAGAGAAAGGAAAAAAAGATAAAGATACAAATGAAACTAAGGATTCTGAGAAGAGAAAAGATATTGAAAAGAAAAAAGATACTGAGAAGAGAAAAGATTCTATCAATTTAACATTTTCTCAAAAGGCATTTGGAAAATCTTCAAAAGATGTATTTATGACTTCAACTCAATCTTCAACTCAATCTCCACTTCAATCCTCTCAATCTTCACCCTCATTATTAAAATCTCCAATTTCAAATTTTGACCAAACTCCATCAAATGAAACTTCTCAAAAACCTCTTCCACCTCCTAAACCTCCCAAACCTTCTGAAGTTCAACAAGTATTTACTAATGAAAATAAGAAAGGACCTTTACCTCCACCAAAATTGACACCAGTAGTAGGACAAAGAGATTCAATAAAAACAGAGGATCAACCCGTAGAAACTCCACCAACGGAAAATAAGCCTCCAAAAAAAGGTTTTCTTTCTTTTGATTGTTTATTTTATTTTACTTTATTTATTTATTTTATTTTATTTTATTTTATTTACTTTATTTTATTTACTTTATTTTGCTGAATCTATAATTTTTTCTCCCTCTTTCTTTCATAGATCTCAAAGAGAAAATTGGAACCTTAATTACAAGAAAAAAATCATTTGATCGACCTTTTGATGAACCTCAAAATTCCCCTCATTCCCCTCCCTCAAGTTCAAGTTCAACTCAATCCCCTAGAGTTGGTCCAGGAGAAAAAACTAAAGGTTTTGATGAACTCTTAAAAGAAATGCAAAAGAAAAATTCAAGTGTATCATAAAAAAAGAATAACAAACAAACAAATAATTCTCTTTTGGATTTCATTTTATTTCATTTTATTTCATTTCGGTCAGCAAATTCAAGATTTTGAAAGAAAGAAAGGATTTCATAAAAAATGAAAAAAAGAAAAGAAAAAGAAAGAAAGGGTTTTATAAAGGAATGATTCTGATTATTAGTGTTTATCAACTTGAACAATGTTGATGAAAGGAAAAAAAAAAATTTAGAAAGGCAAGTGCGTGCAAAAATGGTGAGATCTGGTTGGGAGTCAACCGCTCTCTTCTTCTCTTCTTCTAATCCTATCGTGCTCAAAAGATAAAAGGTAATTGGTTCAATCATATTAACAAAAGGAAAAAAACAATACAATTTCATAATAACAATACTAATTCTTTATTTTTTTTAAAAAACAATAATTATCAAACTCTGGGATAATGAAGCAATCACTTCTTGTATTTTTCTTTGGTAATTGATTTCTTTTTTTTTTTCACTGATTCACTGATTTTCTTTTTCTTTCTTTTTCTTTTTATATGATTCACTGATTTCTTTTATATTTTATTACAACATTGTAGCTACTTTGCTTTCTCTGATTACTTCAAACAATGTCCCAAGTATAAAAGATATTGATTTTGCAACTTGGAAAAAACTTGCATCTGAAGCTGATAAAGCTGCAGAAGTACCTCATGAGAATCCACCTTTTACAAAAGCAATTCGTGGTACTAAGTCTGGAAAACCAAAGCAAGTAATCTTCTTTCCATCACTCTTTTTGTTTTTTTCAAAAGAAAAAGTATTTTGTATTAAGTGATTTTATGTTTAGGGACATTTATGTCTTGGAACAAATGAAGGAGAGATGTCTGTTATGTGGGCATCAACAGGAAAAGAATATACTCCATTTGTTAGATATGGTAATAAATCTGATGAACTCAACATTTTTGTCAATGGAACTGGAGAAACATATGATGAGGATGATATGTGTGGAGCTGAAGGAGAAATGGATGGATATTCATATTATGTACTTTTAGAAAATCTTCAACCAAATACTGAGTATTATTATAAATTTGGAAATCCTGATGAAGGGTAATTTTTGGAAAAAAATTTATGATTACCATTTTTTATTATTTGAAATAAATGAATTGAAAATATAGTGAATGGTCAAAAGAATACTCTTTTATTACTCCTCCGACTCCAGGATCTAAAGCTGCTGAATCTGTTCGTTTTATTGCTTATGGAGATATGGGTTACTTTGATTCTGGAAAAAAAGTAGCTGAATTAATTGAAGAAGAGGAATTAGATGATGCTGCTTTTATAATGCACGTTGGGTATTTCTTTATTGCTCAGATCAGTTACTTTTACTTATTTTGTGATTTTAATCTGTATTTGTAAATACATTTAGTGATCTTTCATATGCTGATGGAGATGATGAACTTTGGGATGAATTTATGGAACAAATTGAACCTCTTGCTGCAAGAATTCCTTATTTTGTAAATATTGGAAATCATGAAGTAAGTTTTCAACGAATTGAAAAAAAAAAAAAAAACAACTTTTTTAAAAAATATATAATAAAATATTATATTTCTCTAGGTTGAAGATGGAGAATGTGGTGTACCATATAATACTAGATTTAAGATGCCTGGAAATGGACTTCCTGACTCTGATGAAACTCGTAACTTATGGTATTCATTTAATTGGGGACCAGTTCATCTTGTAATTTTTAATGGTTCAAAATAAAAAGAATATTAATATTTATTAATGGTTCAAAATAAAAAAAAATATTAATAGGTTCAAATGTCAACAGAAGATGATTTTACCATTGATTCTCCTCAATGGAAATTTTTAGTAAATGATCTCAAAAATGTTAATCGTACTCTCACTCCCTGGGTTATTTTTACAGGTATATATAATTACAAAACTTTTGTTTCTTTTCTTTAATTTCATTTCGTTTTTATCAAAAAAAAAAAAAAATCAAAAAAGGAAAAAAAATCATTTATTGTATTGATAGGGGATTATTTGGAGAAGGAATGCAAGAAGAACTTGAAAATGTCCTTTATGTATTTTTTCTCTCTCGATATACATATATATAAACTATCAACAAACAAACAACAAACTTTCTTCAATTAGGAATATCAAGTTGATTTAGCTTGGTGGGGACATACTCATCAATATGAAAGAACTTGTGCAGTCTATAAAGATAAATGTGTTGATGATTTTGATGATGATGATGAAATTACTAATCCAGGTTTCAATATATTGACCAATTATTACCCTTTGTGATTTTGATTCTGAATTTTTTTTTTTTTCAAAAATTTTAGGAGCACCAATTCATGTTGTAATGGGAATGGCAGGAAGAAATTATCAATATGCTACTAGAGAAACTAAAAGAGATGAAGAGTGGTCACTGGTTGTCACTGAAAAGTTAGGATACACAAGAATTGAAGCTGATCGAAATGAGTTTCATTTTGAATTTATCACAGGTTTTTTTTCTTTTTCTTTTTCTTTTCTTTTTTTTTTTTTTGTTAATTGATTTATTTATTTAAACTCATTTAGAATCAAATGGGAAAGTTGAAGACTCATTTACTATTTTCAAAAAATAAATTTATGTAAATTATCTATTCAAAATCGACTCAAGTCCTCTTTAACTCTTTGTATTATTTTGTTGTTGTGTTGAATGAATAATTGCCTTCTTTGCTGAGTCAATCTTATTGTTTGTTAAGCTTTGACCTTGCAACAATTGATCTAATTTTTGACTATTTCAGTTGTAGTTGCCATCAAGATAGGCCAGCTCTTGTGTTCATCTTTTTTGTGGGAATCTTGATTTTCAATCTTGAGAATTTCTGTCATTAAGATTGTTTTAAGTTGAGGGTTGTTGAGTAATTCTTGAGTTTGATTCTCATCCAAATTATTTTTCTCTTTCACGTCTTTAATTGCTTCCTCAATTTCTTTTTTCTTTTCTTCAATAATTTCACTTTGATAAATCATTCCTGATT
>ERZ778024.2877-NODE-2877-length-13708-cov-5.797554_pt1 | contig 13708 bp, 14 predicted proteins | sample MGYA00375754_ERZ778024 | MGnify/ENA primary metagenome ERZ778024 (study PRJEB29350, sample SAMN05389827) | bioreactor metagenome | isolation source: Thiocyanate bioreactor | place: South Africa: University of Cape Town | collected 2014-02-18 ... | reverse complement strand
AAAAAAAAAAAAAAAAAAAAAAAAAAAAAAAAAATGGAAGGTAGGATTCGCTTTTTTGTTTTTGTTTTTTTTCCCAGCGAACCCCTGTAATTTTGTTAATTCTAAAGCTTAAACACTTATAATGTTCTCAATTCAAAATTATAGAGATTACTTTGAATTTGAACTTAATTTTAATTTCATTTAATTTTTTTCTTATATAGGAGCATATTATGACCCAGATGAATACCCTGAATGGGTCATCACTTTGGTACCAACGAATGACTCCTTTACAACAAAAAGAATTGCAATACCAGAAGGAACGGTGAGATAGTTTTTCTCTTTTTCATATATTTAAGTTGTTGTTGTTGTTATTGATAATTTGTTATTTTTAATTTGTAATGATTTATCTCTCTTTCAATTTTAAATAGTTTACTCAATTGGGAAGATTAACGAAAGATCTCCCAGATTCCCCTAATATTCCAAAGTTCAATTCAAAAGTTGTATCTAGAGTTCATGCAATGATTTACAATGTTGGAGGAAAGGTTCTTGAAAAAAACATTAATTAATTATTTCTTTCTTTCATAAATTGATTACTTTTATTTTAGTTTCTTTTGAAAGATGCTGGAAGTTCAGCAGGTACATTTATTCAAGGGTCAAGATATGGAGATAAACCTTATCGTTTAAGTGTTCAAGGAGCTGAATCTTCTCCATTTGAACTTCATGATGGTGATTTAATACAATTTGGTGAAGATTATCATCAAGAAGGAGGTAAAAATTTATTTCTTTTCTTAATTGTTTTGAATTTTCATTGTTTTTTTTAAAAAAAAAACAAATAGTAATTCACAAATGTATTCAAATGAAAATTTCATTCCCTTCAAATATGAACGCCTCTTTTTCATCAAGTCCTATTGAATCTATGAATGATAGCTACGTGTATCAATTCTTTCTTTCTTACTTTATTTATTATTTTTTGTTGAAAGGAAAACTCATTTTTTTTTATGCTCTCCTTTTCTCCTATAAAGTGATTATTCAAGTAATCCAGATGTTCGTCGTGAAGTTGAAGAAGAATTTCAATCACTCTGGGAAGTCTTAACAAGTCCTTTGACAGGAATTCTTCCTCCAGGTTTTGCATTCTCAAATGTAAAGATTGCTTTTCTTTACTTTCCTTTTTTTCTCAAATGATGGACAAGAACTTAATTATTATTTTTTTAAAAAAAAATAAAGAGAAAACAATCAGACACTCGAAAAGATAGCTCAGAATCTCAAGATTTTCAACAATTTGGTTCACCAGATAGTTTAATTTCATTTCTTTTTCTTTTTTTATTTATTATTTATATTTTACAATTCAAAATCAAAAAATAAAACAAAATAAAACAAAATAAAAATAAAATAAAAAGTTGAAGCATGTATTGAGTTAGTTCAAAATCTCTCACTAGAACCACATAAACAAAAATTAATTGAACTTGTTAATTCAGGAGATCAAACGATTCTTGGTTATTATTACACATTTAGACAATTTCCATCTGCTTTTAAAAACGTTGTAACAAAGCATGCAGAGAAAAAGTTTTGAGAACTTTTTTCCTTTTTGTTTTTATATACTTGTTTGTTTTTCTCATTTTAATTGTTTATTGTTATTGTTTTACCTTTCTTTTTTTTAAAAAAAAATAAAATAAAATTTGATGTTGAAGTTTGTTTCGTTTTTTGTTTTTTTTTATTTTCCTAAAATTCTTATCATTCCAAAATTTTTCATCACTATTATTCTTGAACTGGAATAATTTGTTTTCTCTTTTGATTGACAAATGGAATTGCACCTGGTTTGCTATGTTTTCTTTCATTCTCTTGTCTCTTTTGAAGAGAGTCTTCAATTTCTCTCTTGGTTTGAGCAGCCTTATAAATTGGTTTAGGAATGTGTCTATGTCTTGCAATTCTTCTAATCTCAGGTAAATGTCGATATCTATCTTGAAGAGATTTTTGGTATTCAAGAGAATCTTTTTCTCTTTGTGAAAGCTTTTTTTTTTTTTTGTTTTTTTAAACTGGTTCAAAAAAGAAAAAAAAAAAAAAAATGGAAATGGAAATATACAGGTCCTAATTTTTCAGAAGCATCTGCTTTCCAAATTCTAATATTTGTATCATCACTTCCAGAAATTATAAACTTTGAATCCAAACTATAATGTACACAAAAGACACTATCGAATTGCAAAAAAAAAAAAAATAAAAATAAAAAAAATAAGATTTATTTTTTAATGGGTTAAAATTAAAATAAAATCAAAGTACCGTTGCATTCTCCTTGTATGATAAATTTCTCTACTTTTTCCTCCATCAACTTTAAAAATTCGAATTGATCTATCATAAGAACCTGTTGCAAACTCTTGTCCAGTTGGTGAATAATCAATATCCATTCTAATTTGTGATTGTTATTATTAATTATAAATAAAAAAATTAAGTCAATTTAAGGAACTCAAATCATACACAGCAGAAACGTGATCTTTATGAACCCGAAGTGCGGTATCCATTTTTCTCATATCAAATGTATAACAATTATGATCTTCATTAGCCTTTTTTTTTTTTGATTGTTTGATGATAAAACCTCTTAAATAAATAAATAAAAGGAAAGAAATAATTACTGTAGTAAAATTAAATGCTTCCATTGGATTCCAACATAATGTATTTGTTCTCATCTGGTAATTTAATTGTTATTTATTTTAAGTTACTATCGAATTGCAAAAAAAAAAAAAAAAAAAAAAAAAAAAAAAAAAAAAAATATTACAGCCATAACTAACTTGGCTAAAGGTGAATTTGATCTTATATCATACAATACAATATTTCTATCAGTTCCGCAACTAGTGAATATATTAACTTCAGTTTTATTAAATTTTACAGCATGGAGAGTATCAGCTCCCCAATTAAAACTTTGAATTGGTTCTGATCTATTTTTTTTTTTTTTTTGAACAAATAAATAAAAAGAATGGAAATGAAAATTAAATCAAATTAAATCAAACCTTGATACATCCCAAAGATCTACTTGAGAACCTGCAGTTGCAAAAGTTTGTTGTGATTGGTGAAAATCAATACCACTAAAATTGAAGTTATTTAGAAGAGATGAAAAAGAAAAAAAAAAAGAAAAAGAAAAGAAAAATGAAATACCTAAAAGCATTTTTTCCCATATAAACCATTCTTGGCTAATATTTTTAGATTTTTTTCAAAAAAGAAGAATTGAAAAATATTCAATTACCTCTAAATCTTCATTTGAATCAAAATCTACATCCCATAATTTAATAGTTTTATCATCTCCAGTTGAAAGGAAAGAGTCACCATCTGGAGAAAATGTAACACCACGAACAAATCCTTTGTGTCCCATTGTTTTAAAAATAGGTTTTCTAAAAATTTGATGAATTATTTTCCAAATATCAAATCCATTTCCAAAATTCAAAAATAAATAAATAAAATTAAAATTAAAATTAAAATTAAAATTGAAAAACTTACTGAGTTATTAAATTCCAAATAATTAATTCACCTGAAGCATCACCAGAAAGAAAGTAAGGAAGTTGTTTAGGATGTCTTGACATTGTATAAACACCATCTCCATGAAGATCAAGAGAAGCAACTAAAGGTTTAGCAAACATTCTTTGTAATTTCACAGAGTTTAAAGCTCTCACGTATTCCCTTCCTCTTTCAAAAGGATGTAATGATTTGCTTGGATTCCTCATCATTTTGAAGACATCAGAGCTACGTTCTCTAGTTAATTCAGCTTCATTTCTTGAAACGACTTTTACTTTCTATTTATTTTGTTTATTTAAAAAGAGAAATTGAGTTAGAATTAGAATTAGAATTATAAATTTCGAATCCTCAATCATGTTTCAATGTTCAATTTGACAAATGTTCAAAAAATGTTCAAAATGTTGAAGAAATTGTTTAAAATTGCAATTTTCCTATTTCAAAATGAAAATATCTGCATATCTTCATTCAAATGTAAATTTCACTCAAGAAAATATCTTCTTCAATCTATTACTTACAAAGGAGAACATCATATAAAATTGTCCAACCACTTAACATAAAATTCCATTGACAAAACCAAATTAAAATTTTCCAACAACAAGACTTTCTCAATTCCAATAGAATCTCCAACAATTGAACATTATAATATTATCAATATTGAAATTGAAAATTGAAGCAATAAAGAGTATATATATGTATTTGTTTGAATGAAGAAAGAAGAAGAAGGGAAAGCAAACCATTGCCACGAGGTTTCAATTTTTTTTTTTTTTTTTGAAAACAAAAACCGCCATTTTTTTTTTTTTCAATTTTTTTGTTTGACTTTTCTCACAATCGTGTTCAACAATTATAATTGAGTTGATTGCTTTGATGGAGAAGAGTGAACTTAGATGATAAAATAGCAAAGTTATTTCTTCATAGATTGAGGATTAGAGGAGATGTGTATGTTTTTTTTGGCCATTGAATCAATCAACTTTATTTTGGAGTCGAATAAAGGTCAAATCTCTCGAGACGACGAACATGATCTGACTGTTCTTGTTTCTTGCTCACAATTTGTTGAGAAAAGTAGAAGTAGAAACTTTTTAGAGCAGCAATCAATAACGGTGCAAAAATACACTTTCCTTCACTAAGGTTTAGATTAGAGGAGATTTATATAACCATCTCGAGAAGCCCCAGGTTGTATCATGATATCCTTCTTGAATTTGAAAAATGTGATCTGACTGTTCTTGTTTGCTGAAATACAACAGTTTTTTGAGAAAAAATAGAGACTTTTTAGAGCATCAATCAATAATGGTGCAAAAATACACTTTCCTTCATTAAAGTTGAGGATTAGAGGAGATTGATATATTTTTCAGGCCAATCATTGGAATAGTATTCAAAAAATGGAGTGGACTCTAAACTCTAAACTATTTCTAACAGAGGAATTCGAGGAATTTGATCAAAAGTTCTCTTGTTTGGTGAAGTAAGGGGATCTGTCTCCATCAAATGTACTGGAGTTTATAGTTAGAGTTTATAGTTAGAGTAGACCGTTTGCTTCACATTATTTTGAATGACTTGTTTATACTTCAAAGTGATACTACTACTATTTCTTTTTGTCACATAACTTCCAGACTTTATAACCATTTGGTGGGTTTGCCTTTCATATAGACTGAAGAAGTAGATTGTCAATTCATCAATATGATTGTTTCGGTAATTTTCTATTTTTTTTTTTTTTTTAAAATCATAACAATAATGACCATAAAACAAAATCTTTTTTTTGTATACAAGAGAGATGATATCAGACTGATCGAAAGAAAAGGAGCAGTGGAGTCATTTTTGTCATTTGATACTTTCTTTTCAGATGGACAAGTTCAAAATTTATAAACTCTCCTCTCTTACTAGAGCCTCTTCAAGAAAAGTTCAACAATTAGTTTAATGTTGATAGTTCATTTTCAGTTGGAATCTTTTTTTCCATGCTCATAATTATAATAAGATAATAAAATTTTTCATGAAAATCTGTGGCGGAGCCCAAAAGAAAAAGGTTTTCTTTTTTCTTTTTCTTTTTTTTTTTTTTTTTTTTTTTTTTTTTTTTTTTTTGTGTGTTCTGATTCCATAATTTTTTTCTTTCTAACTATCATGATAGGAAAAAAAATAAGGGAAACAATTCTACCTCATGATAGGAAAAAACAAGTATGTTCTTCATCCTTTTTTTCTTTTCTTTTTCTTTCTTCTTTTTCAATTTTCCTTCTAGTTTCTTCTTAATAAAATAAAAGATAACCACCCTTTGATTAAAAGAAATTTTCTTTTTTTTTAAAAAAAAAGGATTTTGAAGAATGATTTGATTTTCAATCAACCAAAAAATGGAGAGAGAGAAAAAAAAGACAAAACAAGGATTTTGAATTTCAAGCCACTCCCAGAAGAACAAATGTGATGGTATAAATGGCAACATCTTCTTCCTTTTGATTTTGTAAATTCCCTTCAAAGATAGTTAAAATAGGAAATTGGAAAAGAAAAGAGGAGATGTAAAGGAAAATAGGAAATACAAGGAGAAAGAAGAAAGGGAATAAAAAAAATGTGAAAAGAATTCATGACAAAATCATTTCTTTGATGACGAATTTTGTGACTTGTAAAAAGATAAATAGGTATTATTTATTTTTTGAAAACATCAATCTCTTGCAACCAAAACGAAAGTCCTTTAAAAACAAACAGAGAAGAAAAGAAAGAGAAGAGAAGTAGTTGAAAGGAGAAGAACAAAAGAAAAGAGATTCAAAAGATTTAGGAGAAACAAAAAGATGATAGAAACGAAATTACAAAATACCAATAATGAAGAGTTTAGTGGCCAAGAGCGAAGGAAGCCCATATTTGGAATAATTGACGAGCATTTTGTTTGTATTGGAAATGAAATTAACGAACAACTTGCTGATTATTTCTTGAACCTCAAACTCAAACATCAAAGGAGAAGACCAGCCATTCAAGTTAATGTTGAAGAGAGAACAACTACCAAAGGAGGAGAACACTTACTCCAATTCCTTCTAGCTCGATCACAACAACAACAACAACAACAACAAGCAAACGATACTAAAGGGAAGTTATCTGAACCAAGAAGTGCAAGTTATGAAACCATTCATTCAGAAATTGCTCAAAAGCTCTGCTTTCTCAACTCCACCCGAACACCTTAGTTGACTTATAATGATTCTCATTGATAATGCTAGTCTCCTTCTCCTCCTCTTAGTCATTCATAATTGTATTTAGCATCTTGTTATATATTTCTTTATTTTAAAACTATTTATTCTGATTGATTTTGATTCTCTTGTGATTATAATGAAAACCAATTTTGTATTGAAATTCAAATAATAAATTATTATTATTGTGTTGTGTTGCTTCTCTTCTTACTTGGCTCTTTGATTGATTGAGTAACTATTAATTGTGTTATTTTATTAATTCTTTGTGACACAAATTGAATTCAAATTATAATATGTTTAGATATGTTAAACCTTTGAATTAATTGAATCAATACATATACATAACTAATTAGTTAAACTAACCAACTTCTTTATTCTTTATTCTTTTATGCTTTGTTTGCTCAATTCAAATAGATCACCCAATTAACCCAAACCTATTGTTGTTGTTGTTGGATTTGTCTTTGAACAATAGATATAGATGGGACTGTGTTATTCTATATTTCGTTACCTATTGAGACACTCTTGTTTCATAGTTAGTGTCACTGTATTCATTATATTCGTTCTAGCTTGTTATGTTCCTACTTCTTATCAACCAACTGGAAGAAATATAGGTAATATATTATTATTATGATTATTATTCATTTCTTTATTTCTTTAAACTTGTCTATTTCTCTTATTGATTAATTAATTGATTAATTAATCATCTTTCTTAAAGTGGGAAATTCTGTAGCTCCAGGTGCAACAAATGAGAACTTGTTTTATTTCGTTCAAGTAAGTGATATTCATCTTTCAAAGTTCCATCAGTATAGATATGATCAACTCTTTACTTTTTGCAATGAAACAATTCCAATCATCTCTCCAGAATTTGTTATCAATACAGGAGATATTTCAGATTCAATTAGAGACCCCTCTATGTTCTTTTATATGAACGAACAAAATATTGAAGAATGGAATCAATATCAAGAAATTTTATCTTCTGCTGGATATTATAATAAATCATTTTGGTTAGATATTAAAGGAAATCATGATATGTTTGCAGTTAAAGCATTAGGTGCTCCAAATAACTATTATAAATCTTTTGGAGTTTATGGAGATGAGGATCAATATACATTTGTTTCTGCTCATTCATTTGGTTCATATCAATTTGTCTCAATTGATCTTACATTTGAATTGGGTGCTTCATCTCCTTATCAATTTTTTGGAAAAATACCAAAATCTTTTGATGAATTTAAAGAATCTTTAGAAAATTCAAATAATTATAATCATACTATTGTTTTTGGACATTATCCACGAGTCACATCATTTAGTAACTTTCCATGGGAAATATTATCAAAAAACAAAGTGATTAGTTATCTTTGTGGACATCTTCATAGTGCTAAAATGGTTAAGAGAATGAGTGAAGGACATTATGAACTTGAACTTGAGGTTTGTTTTTTTCTTTTCTTTTCTTTTATTTTTTCAAATCAATAATTTATTTCTCCAACTATTCTTTTGTATTTCAAAAAATAGGATATGAAGGTATGAGCTTTATTTTTATTTTTTCTTCTTCCAAATTTACTGACTCATTTTCCATCTAAAGATACACAAAAGTTTTCGTCTTCTTGCATTTGATCATGATTTATTTTCATTTATTGATACCCAATTATCAACTTGGCCTTTAATTTTAATTACAAATCCAAAAGATGCAAGATTTTTCTCAGATTATGAGCCATTAGATTTAATAGCAGAGTAATTATTTATTTCTATTTTTTTTTTGTTTTTTCTCAAAAATAGTTAATGTTGAATTCAAACTTTTTTTTTTCTCAAAAAGATCAACTCATATTCGAGTTCTTGTATTTTCAAATTCTTCAATCCTTTCTGTTAAAATTCAAATTGATGATCAAGCTGAATTAGAAATGCAAAAAGTTGGAGGTTTCTTTTTCATTTTTCATTTTTCACTTTTCATTTTTTTTTTTTTTCATTCATTAATTTTCAACATTTCAGATGGTCCACTTTATGTCTTGCCTTGGAATCCAAAGGAATTTATACCTGGACTCCATTTAATTTTGGTTACAGCAGCCGATGAATCAGGAAGTCAATCTGTTTCTCACCAAGTACTTCTTTTTTCTTTTCTTATTTTTTTCTTTTATTTTTTTTCTTCTTTTTTTCCAAAATAAAAAAAATGGATTTAAAGAAATATTTGAACAAAAAAAAAAAAAGTTTTCAACCAACAAAACACCTGCATCTTTACCTTCAAATTTGATGCAAGATGCTGTTGAACTTCATGTTTTTCTTCAAATTACATTTGCTTTCTTATATGTCTATTCTATTTTATTCCTCTTTATTTTCCCAAAAATCTATGTCGACAAATTTTGGAATGTAAATTTTTTTTTGAATTATTTATCCTCAAAAAAAAAAAAAAAATAAAATATTTATTGTTAAAAAATTATCAATCAAAATATAAATAGATTCAAGCCGAACCAGATGAGTCAGTTCATATCCTTCAAGTATCTTTTTTTTTTTCCTCAACAACAAGAAAAAAGAAAAAGAAAAAATTAAAATTCATCAAAACTTAAAAGATTCCGGAAACTCGTGAAGAAACATTTAAATCGATTGTAAAAGAAGAATTTAGAAGACAATTTATTACTTATGGCTCATTAACAAAGATTCAATTTTGGATACTTTTTACCTTTTGGATAAATCTTGGAATTGGAGTTTTAACAATTGGACCAATGGTTGATCTAGATACTTATGGTGTTGCTTTTTCATGGGGAATTGTAGCAAATGTAAACTTTTATTTTTTCAAAAATTACCTCACAAATTATTCAAAAATCGATTTCATGAATAACTTTTCATTTTTTTTTTTTAATCTTGTATTTTCTCTATTTATTATTTTTTTCACTATAGAATCGATTTTCACCTGCTGTGGAAAGTTTGATCATTGCTTGGGCATTATTGATTATAATTTACCTCCCTTCTTTCCATCTTCTCACCAATATAACTGTCCTCAATTTCCAATTAAATCAAATGAGATCAAGATCTTATTTCAGACTACCTACTCGTCTTTTGTCAGTCTCTTCAATTTTTGATTTGATAGCAGTCATAGTTTTATTCCCATTTTCTATCTTCTTAATCCTCAAATTTCAAACTTGGATTACCTTCCTTCTCTCCCCTTCCCTCCTATGGTATGAAGTGTGTATGATTATCATTATTAGTCTCGAGTTTAGAAAATGGAGAAATCAATCTAAATCAAATAGCATTAACCTTTCTTAAGTTTTTTTTAGTTTTGATACGAAATAGAAATATAACAAAAAAATAAATTTTTGTAAAATCAAATTTATTGCTTTGGAGATTTTTGGGTTTGAAAATAATTAATTGTGTCTGGTGGTCTTATTTGAACTTTTGTTCTAGAAATTTAAGAAAATTAAAAATGAAAAAAAAAAAAAAATTCAAAAAAACGTACCCAAAAGAAAAGCAAATATCTCTATGACCAGCCAACTTATAATCATCCACTTGACATTGTTTTGAACAATACAACGCTTCACATTTGGTACACTTTTTGTTTACATTCCCTTTAAAACAAAATCGACACATGTTTTCAATACATCTCCCTGTCAATTTCAGGGTTTGGGGGTCATCAATTCTAATTCCAGCTTCTTGTTCCACCATTGGTATTCTCACGTAGGGATTAATAATTTGCATTTCACAACCAATTTTGTACGTATTAATAAGTTCTTCATAAGTTTCTTCGAAATTATAAACTGACATCCAGATAACATCATTATTGGAATCTTGAATTACAAAACGGACAGAAGGTCCTCCAACACATATCATGTCAATGTTTGTCACCGTTAGAATACCTTTTAAGAGATAATCCTTCGATTTATCTATTTCTCTCAAATAAAGTGGCTTCAAACCGGTTAAAGGAGGTAGTTTTTGTTTTTTTGGGGGAACATGGCACTCGTAATGTATTTTCCAAGAAGGAGAGAGGTTAGATCCCTTCCAAATAATATTGATGTAGTTTCGATGGCAAAGAATAATTCTAAATCGAAAAGGATCTAACTGAGTTGGTTTTCGTTCAGGAATTTCTTTTGATTTTGGCTTCATTTCTGGGTTTGGTATTTGATCTTTGGCTTGTTGAACCACTGCCAGCAATTCTTTCGAGGTCGATTCATATGGTAAGAAAAATGGGAGTTGATCTTTTTCTGCTTCTAATCCTTTGAAATAATATAATTCAGCTTGGTCGTCTTGTTTAAGACAGAAATAACAACAGCCTATGTCATAGTATCCATCAATAACTTTTCTCTCACAAACTGGAGCCTTCTTTAAAAATTCTTTGTAAATTTCAATCGCTTCAGAATTTTTCTGCAACAATCTTAAAGTTGCAGCTTTGAGGTAAATAAGACGATAATTTTCAGGCTCGAGTTTGAGTGCCTCATTAAAATCAGCTAAACCTTGACTGAATTTGTCCAGTAAGTTAAAGTAACTGCCTCTAGTCTCAATCATAGCTCGACATTTTGGATAAATTTGAAGAGAATCTGTAATAAATTTGACTGTGAGGCCCATTTCATTAAACTCTTTGAGGAATATATAACAGATTCGAGCATCTTCATTTAATTTACAAACTTGTCCTTTTGTTTTATTCAAAACTCTGTTGATAATAGCATTAATTTGTGACTTCAAGTGGACTGGGATCTTAACTCCCAAAGGTTCAATTTGGTAAGCTTGTGATAAAAAACGAACAAATTGGTCATCATCTTTCTCCATAACATGTAATGCCTTACAATAATTTTCCAATGCTTTAATACAAATCTTGGCGGTTTGTGAGCCTTTTTTTGCAAATTCAGTTGCAACTTTGAAATCAATTGAAGGAGTTTCTTTTGAATTTCTATTTTCCATTGCTTCTAATCGTGAAAAAATGTTTGATCCTGTCATTTGCTCCATAAACCTGTGTCTTCTTTCAATTTGATTTAAATTGGTTGAGCTAAGGCCATATTTTTGTTCCCATTTTGGAATTTCAGATTTATCAAATTCTTTAATGAGATAGTCAATCATAGAGCGAATTTCATTGTCCATTGATTTTGAAAATATTGAATTTGTTTCTAAAGATCGTTCATGCCATAAAAGTGCACGCTCTGGATCTTGATTCGTGAGATAAAGAGGGACTAAATTAGCTGAGGCTTTTGAATCACCTTTTGAGTGAGCAAAAAGAAATAACTTTTCTGCTTTCTCCAAATTTATTGAAACCCCGTGTCCAAACACATGGATCATTCCAAGATTGTTTGCAGAAGGTCCATAACCATGTTGTGTGGCCCTTTCGTTCCAATAAACAGCCATATTATAATCCTTTTCAACATAAACTCCTTCAAAATAATGAATCCCAAGGACATGCTCAGCTTCTACTGTCCCAGGTTTGGGTTTTTCAATTCCAATCGGAGCCTGGGAAGCAGCTCTCTCCAATAATTCAAATGCCTTTTTAAAATCTTTCTTTGTTCCTTTTCCTTCCTCAATTAACATTGCAAGATTATACATTCCTGCAGGACTCCCTTGATCAGCAGCTTTTTGGTAGTAGTGCACAGCTAATTCATAATTTTGTTTTACTCCTTTAGCTCCATCTCGATAATCATCTCCCTTGCTAACAAGAGCAAAGATTGGATCCTTTAAGAAAAATTTTTTGGATCCCAACCATTGATCTAGGGATAGATCAACCCCTTTTTCTTTCAATCGATCAATACTTTCTTGAAAATACTCCTCAGCTGTTTTTGGTTTCATTCTTGGATCTAAATGTTCCATTCTCTCTTCCATTCCAAGGATTTTTCTAGCATCAGCTAAATGAAAATTAAGTTCTTCATTTGTTGGATCAAAAACTTTTGCTATCTCAAAATAGTGAACAGCTTTTTTATAAGACTTCATTTCTTCATAAATAAGTCCAATTCGAAAATAAGGTTTGAACCAAGTGGGATTATAATCTCTTGAACGTTTGGAGTTCCTTAATGCTTCCTCTAATATTTGACTATTTTTCGATTCATCAAAGTTCTTGGTTGTTTTTTTGTTTTGGTAGATTTTAAAATAACATAAACTACAATTCGAATATAGGATTGCTCGTTCTTTTGATGATAAATCTGATAAGTAAAGAGCTTCAGTGTAAAATTGTAAGGCTTCATCAAATTGACTTTCTTCAAATTTTTCATTTCCTAAAGTTTTTAGTTTTAATCCTGCTTCATTTTGTTTTTTTCCTTGACTTGAATAACTATCCATTAATTTTAATTTGTCAATTTCAATTTTTGAATCACCAAGAGAAATTAATTCTATTTCTAAACGATCCCATAAAGGATTAAAAATTTGGGAAGTAAATGTTTCAATTGATGGATGATGAGCATGTTCATTCCTGATTTTAATAATTCTATCAATAATTTCTTTAGTTTCCTTGGACAATAAAAAAATTTGATCTTTCATAATAACTTGAAGGGCTTTAAGATCCCACTCAGAAGAATTTCCATTTTCAAGAGTCCTTTGAGACCTTTTGAAAAAATGATTGTAAATGCTTTTCCCTTTCCCTGAAGTAAAAAATTCACCAGAAGCTTTACAATCACTCCAATCATTTCCTTGAGTTTCTTTCCATCTCTCTAAAAATATTGCTCTAAGGAATTGACGGGCTCTTTCCAATAAGTTCGACAACTTGATATAATTCTCTGTTTCTGTCATTCAATAAGCTAAAAGAAAATCATAAAATCATTGAAATAAATTTTTATAAAAACAAAAACTTATTGAATAAGAAATCGAACCTTCACTGCATAAAATTTTTTTGAGTTATCCTTTGTGAATTGAGAATCCAACTAATGATTCAGTGTTTGAACAATTGAAGGTCTTGGAGTTTCCTTGATATCGATATGTCAAAATTGTTTTTTGAATTAACTTTGCACAGCTGAACACAAACAAGCACATTGTCTTCTCTCCATTGACTAAAAAATATTCAGTCTAGAATATCAAAGTGATTCAATCAAGTTATTGATTAATCTGAGCATGAAGGGTTCATACTTCTTGAACGTTTTATCCAGAGTTGTATACAACCAGGAATCGTTTAGAAACTGTTGGAG
>ERZ778024.2864-NODE-2864-length-13760-cov-6.524991_pt1 | contig 13760 bp, 16 predicted proteins | sample MGYA00375754_ERZ778024 | MGnify/ENA primary metagenome ERZ778024 (study PRJEB29350, sample SAMN05389827) | bioreactor metagenome | isolation source: Thiocyanate bioreactor | place: South Africa: University of Cape Town | collected 2014-02-18 ... | reverse complement strand
TGAAATATTTCCAAACATTAGCATTACCATATTTTCTTAAACATTCATCATAAAAACCATAAACTTGAGTAATTTGTCGACTTTCATGATTTCTATTTTGATTTAAAAATAAAAAAGTTGTTCTTATAAAAAATCATCAAAAAGAAAAGAAAAATGAGAAGAAAAAGAAAAAGAAAAAAGAAAGAAGTAATACCCTCTCAAGATAGTAATTCTGTCACGATAACGAACTTTCATAGCAACAAGTAATGTAACAGTTTCAACAGAGTAATATCCACGATCAACGTAATCTCCCATAAAAAGATAATTAGTATCCGGTGAATTTCCTCCAATTTTAAATAACTATTGTTTAATGAAAGTAAAGAAATTGAGAAAAACTCCAAAAAGAAGATGGAAAAAGAAAAATAATTTACTTCTTGAAGATCATGAAATTGTCCATGAATATCACCACAAACAGTTACAGGGCATTTAACAGATTGAACATTAGATTCTGCTTTTAAAACTTCTTTTGCCTATTTTTTTAAAAAAACAATATAAATAAATATAAACAAACAAATAAATAAAATTTAAAATTTAAAATTAAATAAATTCAATAAATTCAATAAAATAATAAATAAAATGCAATTCTCTTAATCCAAACCTTTTCAGTAAGCTTTTTTACATCTTGTTCAGGTAGTTGTTGACATTCTTTTAAAATTTCGATCCATCTGTCAACATCTCCATATTCCTCCATTTCTCACTTACTTTTCTTAATCTTTCTATTATTTATTTATTTATTGTATTGTATTATTTATAAATTTCTGTGTTTTAAAACAAAAAAAAATCAAATTACTCAATTACAATAACTGTTTCTTCATCAAATCATGATAATTATAAAATTCAAAGATGTTTTATAATACTTTTATTATTTTTTTAAAAAAAAATAATTATGCAAGAATTAATCAATTGATTCATCAAATTCTTTTATATTTTACATCATTTTTGATCTCTTTACAAATTGATTTTATCAAACCACTCATCATCTTAAATCAATCATTCATCATCCCACCAAAAAGAAGAGAAAAATAAAAAATAAAAGTAAAATCTTTCCAAAAAATCATTAAAATTTTAAAAAAATAAACATTCAACTCTTGAAATAAAGACAAATCAAAAAAAAATACAGATTATAACATTTGAAAAGTTTGAATTTGAGTTTGTTGTTATTGTTTATTGTTGTTTGTTTGTTTTTTGGGTGGGATGGGTAGAGGGTGGTTTGGGATGATGGTTTGGGATGATGGTTTGGGGACAACAAGCAAGCAACAAGCTTCTCTTTTTTCCTTTTATTTTCTTTTGATTTTTGTTTTGATTGAATTCAATCCCAATTTAATCCCAATTCAATCCTAATTCAATCTCAATCCAAAAGGTTTTTTGAGTTTGTTTAGTTTTATCATTGTGTGATGTTGATGATGGATGGATTATTTAAATCTATCAGAATTTTAACTAGCAATCGCACGAGTTTGATTAAAAGTTGGTAAAAGTAAAAATCAAAGATTCTTTGGCGCTGATAAATAGATTTTTTGGATGGATTTGATTTAGTTTGTTTGTATTCCTTTCAATCAAATAACTTGGAGGACCTATAATTCAATAGGACTTGAGGACTACTACTAGAGGTTCTCTTTAGTAACCTTTGATATTGAGAATGTTGCTTCTAAAAGTTCTATATCAATTATGAACTTCTTCGACATTTCCCAAACCTTTTGACTTATAGACCTTAGTTGAGATTTGTTAGCTGCAATATACAACAAATATCTTTTCAAACCTTGATGCTTTTCAATCAATAAGTGTCTCTTAGTCTATTTTCTTTCAAGCTCTTGTGCCTGGTCCTGTAGTATTTTCCAATAAGAAAAGTTAAGTGAATCCAAATTTTTTTTCAATAGTTTCTCAATAATTGCGCAATCTTTGACTCTCAATTGAAAAATCTATAAAACCATTGAAAATGTTGCATCAATACTTCTTCTTTCCCATACAATTCTAGTTGAAATGGATAAAGAAACAATTTTCAAGACTTTTTATCATATTAGACAGCTTTTAAAAGAAGATGGAGGGATTAAAGATATTCAATTAGACTTTCCAATTCTTGAGATTGAAGAACATGGTGAACATCTTGGGTTAACAGATATGGAGACTTTAGATGGATGGCAAGTGGCTAGTAGTGGAATGAAAGTTTGTTCAAATTTCAAAGTTAGAAAGATTAAAGTTAGAGTTCAAGAAGATGATGATGAAGAGAAAAAGTTTTATTCTTTACAAACACTTGTATTTGTATTCCTTCATGAACTTGCCCATTCTATTTCTCCACCTGAGATGAGAAAAGGAAAGATTTTACAAGATTCTTCTCATTCTTCAAGGAAATGGCAACATCATGATCACAATCAAAGTTTCTATGAGAATTTTACAAAGATTTTAAAAGCATCAGATCTTTTGGAGATCCTTCATGTTAAACAATGTTTAGGAAAATTTAATTTTGATACTGTAAAGAGATTAGATAACTTTGAAGTCCGAGCACTTGATACACACACTAAACTTGGAAGGAATATTGAAACTTTTTATCATTCAACTTCAACATTAGAACCCAATTTACCATTCATTCACTCTTTTCGAGTCCTCGTCACTCATCATCTAAAAGGAAAAAAGATTTTAATGATCCCATCTCAAGACTTAACTTTCAAGAAACTTTTAAAACTTATTGAAAACAAATTCCAATGTAAAATTTTAAAGCTCTCTGTAAATGCAATAGAACTTTCTGAAACCAATTTATTCAGTATCTTTGTAATACCTCAAATTGATGTAACAATAAATTAAATTCTAAAATATTTGAATTTAATTTTAAGAATTAATCTTTTTTAAATTCTTTATTTTATTTTTGAATTCTTTATTTTTTCTTTTTGTTAGCTAATGCCTTCATGATCTCTCTGATTTGTGTTTTAAATTCTTCACGTTCCAAGAATTCTATAGCATTTTCATCGGTTGAGTTCATCATTTTTAGAATTTTAGCTCCACTCTCCTTTCTGGCATTGAGTAATGTTCTCTCAAGAGAATATTGATCATTTTGAACTCGTTCTTGGAGCATCAATAATCCTTTTTTCATTGCTTGATCAGCATTTTCAACTTCCTCATCAATCATATTAATTGACATTGCTTCCTTTGAATTTAATAGAGCACCTTTACTAATGCATCGAAGTGAATTTTGTTTCCCAACAACTTCTTCAAAATGATGAATAATCCATCTTGGTACTGGAAGACCAATTGAGACTTCATTAAGTCCAATAACATAAGGTTTTCCCTTTCAAAAAAAAAAAAAGAAATTAGTTCTGTTCAAAGTAAAATAAAATAATTTGAAATAATAAAATAATAATAAAATAATAACTGTTTGTGGATGATGAGATGCCATAACTCTAAAATGACAAGCAAGAGCAAAGATAGTTCCTCCAGCAGGTGCAGATCCATTAATAGCACAAACAGAGATCAATCTTGAAGAATAAATTGTATAAAATGCTTTTTGAAACTCTCCCCAAAACTTCTCAAGTTCATCTCTTGGACTAAGGAAAACAGGGAGATCTATTCCTCCAGAGAATACATTTGGGAAAGATGAACATAACAAGAATCCTCTTACACTCTTATCAGCTTCAAGAGTTGTTACTGCCTCGTTGAGTTGAGAAAGTATGCTATAATTAAGTGCATTTACAGGAGGTGATTGAAGTTTCACAATAGCAATGGAAGGAGAGTGACGCTCAACTGAAACAAGAGGAGATGAAGTTGAGTAATGAGTGGAAAGGAGAGAGTAAAAACTTGGTTTGAAGGGGCTTGAGCGAGTCAATGCAAGGCGTAACATTCTTGGTTGATTGTTTGTTTATTTATTTTGATCTTTGGTTTGTTTTGTTCGTTCTTTCTTGAAAATTTTGAATGATGAATGGGATGAATCAATGAATCAACTTCACTAATCTTTCTCAAAGTAAAGAAAAAATGAGTAACAACAAAATCAATTAGAAGAAAAAAAAATCAAGAATTTTCAAAAAAAGAAATCTATATTTTTATACAAGATTTTGACTTCAATTTCCAATTTTCAAAATTTCTAAACACATCTATTAGCAAGTTCGATAAACTATTTATAAGGGATACAAAGTCGAATTGCAGTTTTCCAATCAACTTTTTGAAGAACAAATTGAAGTAAACCAAAAACTTGATTGATAGGTAAACTTGAACTTCTTTTTAAATTTAAATTGGAAAACTCTGCTAAAGGAAGTCTTGCTGTTTGAAATCCATGTTTTGTTGCTAAATCTAAACTAGCATTCTTTTTCACAGTTCGATCAATAAAAGCTCCAATTACATAAGTATTTTCTTTGGAAACATCAGTTAAAACTGAAGGTGAATCTGGAGAAAGAACAATGGTTTTTTCTCTATCAAATAATTGACTATAATGTTCTTCATACTTTTCAATAGTCCAATTTTGAAAACCAGTCATTGATTTGAATGATTCCTCTTTAAAATTTGAAAAAATTAATCTCGAAGGAAACTCTGAGCGAAGGTTAATTCCATAAATTTGAAGTAATTGAGTTTGTAAACTTTTCTTTTCAAAAGAGTTCATCAACTCCATATATGAGAAATCAAGAGCAATTGCAGTACCATTTTTACTTTGTTCTTTTGAGATCTGCTTCTTCAATTTTAACAAATTTGGATCTTTGAAGTCATGGTCATATTTTGAAGAATCATGAAACTCTAAAAAAATTCTCATTTGATTACTAATATTTACAAATTTATCTATTCGAGATTGGTGTTCCATTGATAAAGTTGAATCAATTTGCTTTACATTTCTATTTCCATTTCCATTTCCATTTTTATCTTCATTTCCATTTATATTTTCCTTTTCATTTAAACTGTCTTTTGAACTTGAAATTGGATTTTCTTCAATTGAATTTTTTGAATAAATTTTTCTATCTTCTATTTTCGTTGGTGTTATTGAATTTACAGTTAAATCTTGAGCTTTTAAAGTAAGTTGAGATATTAAATTTAAGTAAATCTGAGAAGATGTTCTTGAAATCAAATCCAAAGAAAATGGTTCTGAGTTAATCAAACCTTCATTTTCAGCTGTCATTACTCTCAATGATTCAGATAAATTCTCAATATTTGTTATCCCAACATCATGAATAGATACATTTTGAATAAGGCTATCAATTTGTTTCCTATCTAAATGATCAATTTTTAATTCCTTCTTGATTCCATCTTCCTTTTCTAATATCCTTAAGAGTTTCTTTTTTTCGCTTTTAAGAAGTTTTGAGATCCTAGCAAACTCAAATCTCGTCAGATTCCTTCTTTTTTGATTTGAAAGTTGACTAAAGTGTTCCTCAACAATTAAAGTAATGTTATATGCGAGCGATTTTGGACAATTTTCAAAGTAATGTCTTCCTATTTCTTGACAAATATAACATTGATAGGAAGAAGGAGGAGAAGGAAAAGTTGATTTCATCTGAATCACCGAAAATTTGATTGAAATCAACCCCAATTTTCACTAATTTTCGACTTTTTTAAAAAAAACTTCAATCTTTGCCAAAATAAATTACATATTTTTCAGTTTTCTTTTCGTAAATCATTCCCATAAACAGAAAAGAAGAATAGAATAAAAAATAAAACAACACTTTTATTGATTCCTAAATTATTCGCAATCTCCAATAATATAATATCCATTGGAAACTTCGGCAAGAGTATTGAAAACAGCAACATTATAAAGACCCATGTATTCATTAGAACCTTGAGCATAAACTTCTCCACGATTTTGATATGCATGACCTTCAGCAACATGACCATAATTATGATCAAAGTATGTTTTACATTGCCATGATGGAGGAGTTGTTATTGTTACAACTAATGATTTATATTAGGTTGAGATTGAGAAGTTGAAGAAGGAAGAAGAAAAGAAGAAAAGAAGAAAAGAAAAAGAAAAGAAGAAAAGAAGAAAAGAAGAAAAGAAAAAGAAAAGAAGAAAAGAAAAAGAAAAGAAAAAGAAAAAAGAAAAAAGAAAAAAGAAAAAAGAAAAAAGAAAAAAGAAAAAAGAAAAAGAAAAGAAAAGAAAAGAAGAAAACCATTGGAATGAGGTCCAAGGAGACCTTCAGCAGTATGTCCTAAAACAGTATAAGTATAAGTAGTTTGTTCAGTTAATCCTGTGTCAGTATATGTATTTTCAGTGACATTGATGAAATTAGCTCCATTTCTGAAAACTTGATAACCAGAAGCACCAGAAAGGGAAGTCCAAGATAATTTGATAGAAGTAGCTGTGAGATCGGAAGTAGATAACTCTGGCGCAGCCAAAGGTGGTGGATTTCCTGTTGTTGTGACTTGGATAGTTGATGGAGGAGATGAGCTTGATCCTGCTCTTGCAATGACAGAGTATTCATAAGTTGTTCCTGAGCTTAATCCTGCTTCGTGAAATGTTTGGTCGGGAATAGGTTCAGGAGTAAGATTATTTCCATTACGAGAGATTTGGTAACCAGTAGCATCTGGAACTTGTTCCCAAGCTAAAACTATATCATGATCTGAAATATTAGATGCATGAAGTCCTTCAGGTTTGAGAAGTTGGGGAGCTCCTGACATTAATTGATCAATCATTTTTTTAATAGCAGCCATTTGAGATCCTAATAATTTGAGTTTTACAATTTAAAGAAAGAAAAAGAAAAATGAATGAAAAAGAAAAAGAAAAAGAATTGAAAAAAAAAAAAAAAATGAACATGAAAAAAGAAAAATGAAAAGAAAAAATACCAGATTTCAATGGGTAATCTTGACCAGAGTATCCCCACCAATCAAAACAAGAATTTTGATTTGAAAGTGAACTAGTTGCTTGAGGATAAAGAATAATAATATTATTTGCTTCAGCCCATTCGTTATATCCAGCATATGTTACATATTTTTCTCCAACTAAAGTTGATTTTTTGATTTTGATTTTATTATTTATTTATTTTAACAAATAAATAAATTAAGGATGTTCCTAATAATAATAAAAAATACCTTGAAAATTATCACTATTTTGAACACAACCATGAAGAGCAACATGAAGACCACATAAGTCACCATTTTGACAACCAGTTGGAACATAAACAAATCCTTCCTTTTGCATTGACTCAGCAGGGTATTCTGTTTGATCAAATTTTTGAAGATTAGCAGCTACCATTGAGACTTTGGGTTTAAGAGCATTTCTATGAAGGTGTGCAAGGAGAGCTCCAGATTGATCATAACCACAATTGTTAATATATGGTGAACTAGATGTCTTGCAACCATTTCCATAATTATCAGTGATGTGAGCATGACCAGTATCCATTGATGATTCATACAAGATATTACTTTGATTCATAAAGTTCAAATAAAACTCTTGAGTTTTATCACTAGTTTTTGGATCAACTGTATTGTCTGATTTTCCTGCAAAAATATACACTTTTTGATTTTGAAGATTTGAAAGTGAATCGATTTGTCCTTGTCTATTTATTATTTTGATTTTTTGATTTTTTTTCAAAAAATTATAATTTTTCTTGATTTCTTTTTGGTTTTTGATTTCTTTGATTATAAAAATACCTTTCAAAATCCTCAGTTTCACTAATTAAGCGTCCAACATTAATTGTATTTGGTGTAGTCATACAAGCAGTGAGGGCAGTCACAAGGTCTCCTTCAGCACAGTAAAAAGGTCCACCAGCAATAGCACCTGAAACAAAACAAAAATATTAAAAATTATAAAATTAAGTTGAATTGGGAGAGAGAGAGAGAGAGAGAGAATGAGTTTTACCAACACCAGAGAAAGTCTCAGAGAAAGCAACAGCCATTTGGACGGCCATATAAGACCCTGCAGAGAGTCCGCTCACATGGACTAAGTCAGGATCAACATAGTATTGTCCAAGCTGACCATGGGCAACACAGACAAAGAGAGCCACAACACCAAGAACAAACAATAACGACCTTCCCATCACTATTTAATTATTAATTAATTAATTAATTGTTTATTATAATTATAATTATTATTATTATGCAAGTTTAATTATAATGAGTTGTTGCATAAAAAAAATTATTCTTATTTGTTTTTTATGCATAAATAATTTTTTTTTTTTTCATTTATTTTTGTGTTTTTGTTTTTTTTTTTGTTTTTTTGTTTTTTTGTTTTTTTTTTGTCCGGTAGAAATCGGGTTAATTTTTTTGACTTTTTGGTGGTGGTTTTTTTTTTGTCCAAAAAAGTTTTTTCCTGGGTTCTTATGACCCAGCTCCAATCAAAATGGGAGTGAGGAAACATGCCATGGGTCTTATGGGGCAGGTTTTGATGAAGCAAGATAATGATGCCATTGATTATCAAAAAAATGATAAGATCTTTTGGTTTTCGTTTTTACTTTTGAAAAAGAAGGACTGCATGATGGAAAAATCAAAAAAAGAAAAAATGTCGAACAGTTTTGTTTGTTTTGACGAGATCAAGCACGGAAAGAAAGAAAAAAATGGCGGAAAAAACATGGAGTCCAAAAAAAAAAATGACCAATCAATAATTAATTATTACTTTCCCTTCATTGAAATCGATTTTGAAATTGAATCCAAAACTTTTCAAAAAAAATAATAACAATATATTCATTTACTTTAATTTTAAAACAATAAGTCCAATAAAGAAAGAAAGGAAAGATTTGAAATTAAAAATATTTATTTGACAAAAAAACTTTTCTTTTTTTGAAATAGACATGTCTGAAACAAAGGAAAGAAAGGATGTTGAAGTAGAAGATGGGAAACAAAATACCCATGCAATTGTCTGTCCTTATTGTTCTTCTTCTGTTATTTCAAAAAATGTAGCTACTCTTCTTTTACAAAAGGTATTTTTTTTCATTACTTTTTATTCGTATTTCTTATTATTGTCTTTTGTTATCCAAAGAATCATAATTCTATTTTTTCTATTCAATTCCATGAAATACCCTATTCTTATTAACCAATACTTCTTTTTTTTAAAAAAAAGAATTCTCTTCCATTAGTCAGACAAGGAGGAAAAATTCATGAAACTGCTCCAGAAGTTCAAGAATATGAAGAATTTTGGGTTTTAGGAGATATGTTTCACTTTGATAATGTTGGATTTTCAAATACTGTTCAAGATACTATCAAATACCTTTGTTGTGCAGATTGTGAGATGGGTCCAATTGGTGTCCATTTTATAAACTCGGAACCAAAACAATATTTAATTGCTGCAGAAAGAGTCAAATATAAAGTGTAAATAATGAAAAATAATGAAAAATAATAATGAAACTAGAACTTTTTTTTGGGAAAAAAAAAAAAACAAACAACAACTAAGTGTTTCAAAATATTTACTTCAAATTAATTATTTTCCAGATTTCTTAATTCCTCCAGAGGCTAATAAAATTTTGAATTTAAATTAGAAATTAATTAATTAATGAATTAAATGAAAGAAAGAAAAAAAAAAAAGTAGTTACTTAAAGGTCCTTTCTCTCCAGCTTTCTTCTTTAATTCTGCGAGTTTCTTTTGTTCCTCTTTCTCTTTTTGAATTCTGGCAATATCATCCTAAAGTGAAGAAAGAAAGAGAGAAACAAACAAAAAAGTGAATTTTTGGAAAAGAAGTTTTTCAAAAAAAAAAAAGAAACAAAAAGAACTTTAAAATTAAAATAAATTAAGAAATTAAATAAAATACATCATCAAGTTCTTGTTTGTCTTTTTTGGCTTGCTTCAAAGGCTTCTTTTTACCTCCTAATAAGAAAAGTCAAAGTAAAGAGAGTTAGAAGACGAAAGGAAGGAACACAAAGAATACTCCAAGTAAATTGAATCAAAGAAACAAGAAGTCAGAAATTTAATGGAACAAATAATTATAAAAGAGACAAAGAATGAATGAATGAATGAAAGGAAATAGAGAAGAAAGAATTCATTTAAGAATAATAAAAAAGCTTATTGAACTAAAATATACCGAACTAATAAACGAAAAATTCACAAAAAAAAAAAAAAAAAGGTTAAAATTTTTAAAAAAAAAAAAAAAAAAAAAAAAAAAAATGCTAACCATTATCCTTTTGTAGACCTATTGATTCATTTACAAAGTTAAAAAGTTGTTCTATTTGTTCAAGTATTGCAATATTATTTTCAATTGAACGTAGTTCTCCTTGTAAAATTGAATTTGTTTCTTGGGACTAATTTTTTTTTTTTTTGAGGAAAAAAAAAAGAAAAGTTCAAGATAAATAATTTTAATTTCATAGGAAAAGAAGAAAAGAAAGTGATTAACCGATGAAAGTTCTGAATTAATTTTACATAAAGAGTCTTCTACTTCTTCTACATCTTTTTCAGTACGAATTCTATCTCCAACCTTTTTTTTTTTTTTGTAAGAGAATAAGATTGGGTGAGAAAAGAAAAAGAAAAAGAAAAAGAAGAAAAAAAAATATCGAAACATAAGAAAACATACAGTTTCATTAGGGAGAATCACATCTTTTGGAACACTAAAAATATTTCTAAATACATACAATTCGAATTTATCAAAATTTTTATCAATATTTGCCCAAATCAATGACTTTAAGCTCTTGATTCCCTACATTTGAAAAAAAGAGAAATTAATACAATATGAAATCAAAAACATCAAAAAGAAAAAATAAAAGAATTAATAAAGCAAACCACTTCTATCTCTTCTAAAATCTCTGGTTGTTGTTGATGTTGCTGTTGTAAAAACATTTGTAGCTGCTCGATTGCTTCATTAACATACTCATTTACAAGATTAATTACATCATCTACAAAAGAAAGAGGTGTGAAACCAAAGAACTGAGTCTCCCTTTCATATAACTCCATATTTAACGTTATTGTGTCCATAATTTTTTACTTATTGAAACAAATATTGATTATGCTTTGAGTGATATCTTTGTATTTTTTGACTTTTTGACGGTTTTTTTTTTTTTTTTTTTTGCGCCATTTTTTTTCCAAATTGATTTTCCCGCTCAAATTTTTTTATTTTCTTTTTCTTTTCTTTTTTCTGAATTATCCCATAAAGTAATAACAACCCTAAAGAAAATGTGGTATAAATAATCAATGGGAAGGGAATAGAAAATAAGTCGGGGAGAGTCGCGTTTCCCTATAACTCAAGCGAGGACCCTTAAAGCTTGGGGAGTGTGTGAGGTGGGGATCAAGGATGTTTGAGAGTTCTTTTTCAACATGCCGAGGCTTTCCCCTGTTAAGTTAGGTATTAACATCTGTTGGTCGGTCGGAGGGCTGACTAACGAGGTTATTGAAGAATTACGCACTGCGTGAGGATGGAAACATCGCGACGAAAAGTGATCGTATCTTACAGTAATGGGACCAGAAGGCTGAGTGTTGGCTCTCCTTCCTCCCTGCTGATATCACACAACCCAGGTTTATCCTTTTTTTTTTTCTTTCTTATTATATTATATTATTGATTTTTGATTCATATTATTGGTATTGTTTTTTTTTATTCTTTCTCAAAAGAGAGATTTTTCATTTTTTGTGGAAAATTTTGAAAAAAAAAACCGTCAAAACTAAAAGAAAAAAAAACATGGCGGGAATAACCGAAGATGAAGCAGCTCTCTATGACCGTCAAATAAGACTTTGGGGACTTGAAGCCCAACAAAGGTTTTTTAATTCATTTCTAATTCTTATTTTTGAAAAGATCTTTCAAATTTCAATAATTTAAAAAGAGTTTATTAATATGATTATTTTTATTTTATTTTTTCTTCTTGGTGTTTCAAAGTTTTAAAAAGAAGTTAAAAGACTTTTTTGACCTTTAAATTTGAAACAAGAAAGAAAGAAATAATAAAGAAAAAGTAAAACAATTAAATTCTTTTGCATTACTTCTTTTTTGAATTTTTTATTATTTTATTTTTATTTATTTTTCATTCTCATTTAATAAAATGAAATTGCGCTTTGGAGATCTCAATTTTTTTCTTTTTTTTCTTTAGGATGCAAAAAAGTAAAGTATTATTGGTTCATATGGGAGGATTGAATACAGAAACAAGTAAAAATCTTGTATTAACTGGAGTAGGTTCATTAACCATTCTTGATCCTAATAAAGTTGAAGAACATCATCTTGGAACTCAATTTCTTTTTGATCCTTCTTCAATTCATAAAAATGTAAGTTCTTTTTTTGTTGAAAAAAAAAAAATCCAAAATGCATAGATATAATAAATAAATAAAATAATAAATATCAAATAATAATAGAAAGCAATTTCTTGTATCGACAGACTCACTATTTTAAATCCCAGAGTTGAAATTATTTCCGATCAAGGAAGAATTGAAGATAAAAATGAAGAATTCTTTTTACAATTTAATTTAGTTTGTTTAACGGGATGTTCTCAGAAAGAAATAGTAATCTTTCTTTTTCAAATCTAAAATCTAAAATCTACAATGTAAAAAAAAAAAATGAAAACCAAATTTTAGATTCGAGTGAATGAAATATGTCGCAAAAATTCAATTAAATTTGTTGCTAGTAATGTAGACGGATTTTTTGGCTATATTTTTTGTGATTTGTTAGACCATCAATTTATTGAGTGATTTTTTTTTTTTTTTTTTTTTTTTAACTTATTTTTTTTCACAAAAATTGATCAACAATGGATAATTATTAGCTTGAAACAATAACCAAAGGATATAATATGTTAAATAGTGCAATAGACAAGGATTTGAATATCTCAAATCAAGTATCTCAATTACCAAAAGAAATATTTGATATAACATATCCTTCAACCTTCCATAGTTTGTTTTTTTTATTTTTGTTTTTTTATTATTTTTATTTATTTGTTTTGTTTAAACTAATTCCTCAAATAGCAAAAGATCAAGTAGAGAAAGATGGGCCAAAACTCACCTCTGCAAGTGTAGTTTTAGGACAATATGAAGGTAGACTTGCTGCTGAGGTAATAATTTGGATTTAATCAAAATAACAAATCAAAAATACTTTATCAAAAAAAAAAAAAAAGATTCAAGAGAGGACATCATTAATCGAACTTCTACATTCATTAACAGAAAAAGAAAAAAGTATCTTGGATGCAACTAAAGTACAGCTAGAGGTTATTTATTTATTTATTTATTTAATTGAAATGGAATTGAAATTGAAATTGAAATTGAAATAAATAGCAATGCAAATATAAAATTCAAATTTTGACGAGTATAAGAAAAGAGTTGGCATTAAAATCAGAGACACTTCCTTCAGGAATGATTGATCAAAACTTTATAACAGAAAATAATGTACAACAAGATAATGATTTAAGGTTTTATTTTTATTTTTATTTTTATTTGATTATTTATTTTGTTTTATTATTATTATTTTGTTTTCTAATGTCTCAAATAATAGTGAGGACGATTTACTTGATGAAGAAGAGAAAAAGAAAAAGAAAGAAAATGAGGTTTATTTCAATTGTGACACTATCAATAATAATAATAATAATAATAATATAAACTAGATTACTAACCCTCCCGTCAATGATCAAACTCAAAATCTCAAACAAAATCAATTTCAATTTCAAACTCAATTTCAAAAAGATCCTTACCAAGATCAAATGGAAGTAACCCAAAAAGATTCATTACAAGAAATTCCAACAAATGTTTCAACAGAAAACCAAAATGGAACGAATTTTCCTTATCATCCTCCATATTCTTATGATATGAAGGAAGCAGAAAATTTTTGATATTGTGAATAAATTAATTCAAACACTTTTATTTGAATTTTTTTTTTTTGACAAAGAAAAAAAGAAATGATCAAAGAAGATGTTTTCTTTCCTTTTTTCCGCCATTTT
>ERZ778024.2863-NODE-2863-length-13760-cov-49.498431_pt1 | contig 13760 bp, 13 predicted proteins | sample MGYA00375754_ERZ778024 | MGnify/ENA primary metagenome ERZ778024 (study PRJEB29350, sample SAMN05389827) | bioreactor metagenome | isolation source: Thiocyanate bioreactor | place: South Africa: University of Cape Town | collected 2014-02-18 ... | reverse complement strand
AAATAGGTCGTTTTCGTAATAAATTGTGAGCGCGTATCAAACGTGTATGCGAACACACTGTGGCTCGCAATTGTGCACAGTTACAACGTAACCAGAGACTGGGCAACCTTATGCCGTCATCGATCGACTTTCTATTTGTTCTCTCCTATTCTCTCAGTATAGTGCCTGATTCATTTGACTATTCATGATGTGATATCGTTTGTTTTCGTTTTACGCGCCTTTTCAGTTTAATCTAGTCTTGTTGATTGATTCTTATCTCGATTTGAATAAAGTAACAATAAGTGTTACAATGGGTGTGTATATACGAACAAAGAAGAGTGCAAAGGAATGGATGCTGGAGCGTCTAAGTGAATCATCTTAAGTACTAACAAGATTGAACATGATTATTAGTGTAAGATAGGTCCGCAAGAATTTCATTCGAAGTTGACACGCTTGTAGAGTCAATGTTTCAATAGGCCAATTATATCAGTACAATGAGATCTGATCAGATTCCTTATGACAGAACTTTAATTGGTGATAGAACAAATGGACTTTTTTCAATCTCACACTGAAACTAGAAACTTCTTAAGCTTCCCTAATCTTTTTTTGAAAAGATCACTTTTGTCTGTCTCATTTCCTCTCCGTTTGGTATTTGAAACTGCTTATAGTGACAAATTATATTGCAAAATATAAATATCGGATCGGGTTTTCTCAGTGTCTTTCTCTTCCACTAGTAGCTAACTAATATATCCAATAGGTGAAATAACGTGAATGTAAAATCATCCTCGATAAAATAAAACGACCTACGAGTAAACGTAGTGACGATTTATTTCGTTTTGAAAGTATACGACGTGACACATTCGCGCTATATCTTAAGTAGTTGCTCTATCTACCTGTTACAAAGTCAACCACGCGTTTATTATCACGCAAATGAAACGAAAACGATACAAGAGAATATCCAATGAAACAGAACCATTCGATAACACAAAACTATGTGTATATATATATATGCATACTTTATCTATTTTCTTTTTCCTTTTGTCTGTATATTATCTATATCAGATTTTAAAAATAAGCTTCCAACTATTTTCTGTTTACAATGGCACCGTGTTCTTGTACATCCTGTATTACCTAAAACAAATACTAACATTTAAATCTGACTCGAATTTGACGTTTAACTGTTCTATAGTGATATATAAAGGTGAGATATGTCGTTATCTCTTCGTTTGAATTTAATGAAGGTTTTTTCAAATAAAATGCAATTCATCGTTTGTCTCTTTTTGTTAACTTTTAATATCATTCAAGAAGTTGATTCTCATCAAGAAAATTCAGTGAATAAACGCGGTGTTAACTATTTACGTTTAATAAATAATGTAACCCACGTTCTATTCGAACCTGATTATTATTCTCGATGGGATCTTGATACAGCGTTTAAGCAAATGAATGCCTACGAATATAGTTATGTTCGTGTTTTTCTTGATTGTCCATATTTATTCACTGGATTTAATCGTTCATCGCCGGGTGTACCGATGAATTTTACCAAGAATATTGTCGATTTTATAAATCGAGCAAGAAATTATAATTTATCTGTAATGTTAACAGCAAGTTTCAATCCGAGAAATTATCAATCAATTATCGATTCATATCCTAAACCAGCGAATGTAACTGGAAAAAATTTAGTTATTTTTCATCGTGGACAAATTGCAGCAAAAATTGCATTTTTAAAAGATCTCTTACAACAAATTCAAACGACTAGTCTATCAGCTTTACAAAATATATTTGCTTTTGATGTTTTCAATGAAATTTGTGTACTCGTTGATGAACAGCCATTTTCTTTAACATCTGGATTCGTTCTATTTGAAAATCAGACGTTCGATATGTCAAAAGGTATTGATCGTCAACGATTACTTGACTTAGCAACAAATATTTGGTTTAATTCAATTATAAAATCAATTAAATCATATCTACCAAATTTATTAGTTTCAGCTAGTTTATTTTCTCCGAATGCTGTTGGTCATCAAGGTTTCGATGGTGTACAAATTCGTCCTTCGAATAAAGATCAACGATATCCATTACGGCCGGCTAGTTTAATAAATGCTTCTGCTGATTATGTTGATTTACATGTTTATGCAACTAATAATTCGATTAATGAAATGAAAGGAGCTGAACTGAGTCGAGACAAACCAATCCTAATGGGTGAAGTTGGAGCTGCTAGAGCAAGATTTGTAAATGCAACATTTGCAGCATTAGCTATTCAATCGGTTATCAATGCAAGCATAGATTTTGGATTTGTCGGTTGGGGCATTTGGAATTTCGATACAATTGAACAACATACACGATGGACATTAACTGAACAAAACAATACTATGAACAATATTCTCGCACCTAGTGTTTGGCCAATTCCAAATGTTTAGATAAATTTTATTTTTCTAAAACTTTTTTTGGACAAAAAAACAAAGAGAATCACTTTTATGGCGTCATGCTCGTGATAATAAACATGCTTTACTGTAGATGAGAACGATAGCCTTATGTCTCACTGATATATCGATGAGTAATAACTTTTGATAACAGTCATTAAACTACCGAATTCAATGAGAATAAATATACGCTTTTTTTTCTTTTATGACAACAATATTCATTTATTACAATGCATTCATTATTCTATATCTTCATTCTCGTGGTGGTTAATTTTCATTCGAGTACCGCTCAAAATCAAGGAAAAGCAAGTTACATAGATGCCGGACAATTGCATGTGATTGATGGTTCAGTTACGGATCAATCGAAACAAGATACATCCTATTCACTTTTACTTGCACAATTAGCTGCCGATAACAAAGAACCACGTAGTTCAATTGCAAATTGGTATCGAAACTATGATGACGTTTTATCAAATATTGCTTGGATAACAAGTTCATCAGAAGGTTTTCAACCATTCAATCCAAGTACTGATACAGTTTCACTTAAATCTGTAATTCAAACATCATTGAACGGTCGAATTACACCTGACTTACAAGATATTTTAAATCGTGCTTTTGACAAGATCGAACAACTTGGGTCGACGAATCCAATTATCAATCAATTCACTAGTGAAGTTCATAGTAATAATGTTTACAATATGCAAATACAGTTAGTCAATGAAAACAATGGCAATTTAGTGGTATTTCAATTGTATGTTACTCTAACTACATCGGAAAGTATTGGTAGTGATGTATTCTTATTTCATCAGTACGCTAAAAGTGCAGCAAGTATTCAAGTAGCATATCACACTATTGAACTCAATAAAAGTGTTTATGCACGAATTCGACAAAGTATTATCGATAAACTAGGATCCGAACGAATTGCAAAATATATTCAAGTACTCTTCGATGATGTATCCATGTTATGAACTGTTGAGAATAAAAAATAATAAGCACGTGCTCGACAAAAGGAAAAAAAGAAAAGAATATAGTTATTGCGACACAGTTTTGACATTGATAAAAAAAGAAAAGAGAAAGAAAAAAATGTAACTCTTTTTAAACATTTGTGGAATTGTAAAAAGTTATTTAAAATGGGAAGTTGCTCATCAACAAAACAAACAACTGTTGTACAAGATAACAAAAATGAGAATTCGCCTCCAGTAAGTACTGCTGTTAGTCCTGAACAAACAAGAGAAGAATTTGAAAGAAAATATACTCAACTATCGAGTAAAACGATTAAAATAGAAGATTTTCAATTACAAAGAACGATTGCTATGACAACGTTCGGTCGTATAATGCTTGTTAAACGTAACAATCAATTAATGTCACTGAAAATAATGCCAAAAGCAAATATAATTGAGCTCGGACAAGTCAAACATATTTTATCAGAGAAATCAATTTTACAAGCAGTAAGCTTTCCGTTCATCGTTAATTTTATCTGCGCATTTAAAGACAATACAAATCTTTATTATGCATTCGAATACGTACCTGGTGGTGATATGTATACACAACTTCAGTTGGTTCATTTTGGATTTCTTTCTTCTTAAATTTCAATACCAATTATTTCTGTTCTTTAGTATTTTGAGAAAATATCCGGAAAGTCAAGCTAGTTTCTATGCTGCTCAACTTGTACTTGCTCTTGACTATCTACATAATCTCGGTAAATCGATAAAGTTATTTATACGTATATTTTGTTTTGTGTACGTTTTGTTTACTTGAAGATATTATCTATAGAACTCTGAAAAAAGAAAATATTTTATTTGCATCGGACGGTTATATAAAATTATTTGATTTTGAATTTGCAAAATTTACAAAAGAAAGAACATATACCCTATGTGGTACACCTGATGTAATGTATTTCTCTTTTCGATGTTTTTATTATTTAACTGTCTGCACATCATTGTCAATTTAGTATTTGGCACCAGAGATTATCACCGGAATAGGTCAAAATAAAGGCGTTGATTACTGGACATTAGGCATTTTAATTTATGAAATGGTTACTGTAAGTTCGAAATCTATCTCGATCTTTCCATAAATTATTCTATTCTAAAAGAGTACAACTCCATTTGAAGCTGAAGATCCAGAGAACATGTACAAGAAAATAATGACTGGTAAATTTGATACTCCGGACTATTTTTCGTCGGATCTTACAGATCTTGTCAATAAATTACTTCAACAACGTGCACAACAACGTATTGGTTGCTTAGAAAACGGAGTAGATGATGTTAAGAAACACAATTGGTTCTCATCAATCAATTGGAATGCTCTCGGACAAAAACGTGTTCAAGCACCGTTCGTACCTGAGCCAGATAAAGATTATTATGAGAAATATGATGAAGAACCATTAAAAACAGCAGAAACTGAATTATATTCAAATGAATTCGAAGAATTTTGACTTTTCTTTAACATATTTTATTCTTGTTTAATAAAAAAAAGTATTTAATAAATAATTGGTTGGCATTATAGTACAATATTGTGATCGAATCTTAGAACGTATATGTGCTACTGGGTTCACGCGTAATTAGGTTTTGACACATCGTATTTTTGCTCGTTTTATTTGAGTCATGGTTTCTATAATTAGCCTGTGATGTCATGTAAAACATGATATAGGTGAGTAATGAAATCAATTAATTACATCTGTATTATCATCAAAAAGAATTTAATCCCAGCACAGTTTGAGAAACATATGGTACCATGAAGATATTCAGATATTTTTTTTCAACCGAAAACCTCTCATGATTAAACTCCTGATTTCGTCGCAACAGTCATGTTCAAATCAGACTCATCTAGATACCTGCAACTTTTATGACGACGTAGAAATCAACGCTGGTATCGGTTTTCTATTAAAACTATGAAAAGTGTATTTTATGCAGATTAATATAGAACTTTTATTCTTGTTTAATGAAAAAAATAAAAATATAGATGAAAAAGAAAGAGTAAGTGAGTTAAATGTGTTTAATAAATGATTTGTCGACATGTGGTTTTTCCTGAACTACCATTAAGATAATCACAATAATGTTTTCGACAACATCCAATACCATTAGTACCAGGAACAACTTTACAACCTGTTGCACCATTCATTCCACAACATCGTGATGGAAGATATTCATAACCATATGGATGACCACATTCATTATTGTTGCAACAAATAGTTGTGTTGCTACATTCACCACCCATCGAAGTACATAATTTTGGAATAGTCAAGACAGGTGAAATGACAATCTGTGCATTGTCTCTTTCAATAGCTGCTCCATTTGTAATACTGGCAGCACAAGCAATAAGAACGATTGTAGCAATGATAAGTTTGGTTTGCATTGTATTATGAGTTTGATTTGAATATATTGATGAAATATCGAATATTTGGAAGCATATATATATATATATAGGTTAGATCCGTGTGTAACACGGCCTTGACACATCATATTTTTGTTTACTTTATTTGAGTCATTATACGTATAATTAGTCTATGATGTCATGCAAAACATGATATAGGTATAGATGAGTAATGACATATTATTAAGAACTACGTATTAACAATATTTTTCTTACTAGTAAAGAAATAGAATGCTTTATTCTTTAATGTTTTATAGTTATTAGTTCAGTCCTATGATCAAATTAACTGGATTAGTTGTCGAACTGATATCATACCAATCTAATGTCACTAAATTAAACGTGTGCATGGTATGATTTTTGAGAAAATCTTCAAAAACTGAATTTGCTTCGAATGCTAGTTGTTTAAGTAACATCGTTGGTGGATTTCCACTGAGATGATGGCCTAGATTTTGTATAATATCGGTAAGTTTCGGTGTTTGTATCCAACTAATATGATACATAGATTTCATATTTTTCTTTAAACCTTCGCTTTCGAGTTGTACTAATTCCTTGAGATTATTAACACCATTTGCATCTATGTCCCATCTTCCTGAATCAACAAATCCTTTGGTATTCACAACGGTGTCCTTGTAATAATATTTATCGGTAATATCAGTATTAATTATGATGACTTTCGGTGACGTAACATTTGAATCAGTCGAAGTAATCGATGAAAGAGTCATATTGTGAAAGTTTTGAAAATCGAAATGTTTCTTTCCGATAGCATCTGTAGGTATGTAAAGGTAAGGTCTGAGATTGTTCTGAATAATTGTTGCCACTCGTGATGGAAGACGTTCGGCATCATTACCAAAATTCGTATGTGAAATCGAGAGAAAAATGAGTTCACCGGATGTTGAATGATCGTCGAGATACTGTCGAATTTGAGTGAGTATTTCGTTGAATTCAGGACCTCGAAGAGAATGTTGAATATAAAACGAACCATCCGAATCATAATAAACTCGTAAATCAAAAAATCTTATGCCATCATCGAGTTGTTGTCGAATAGTTCGATTTTGTGAAATAGATATTCGAAGTGTCGTATCGATAATATAATCAAGTAAAGTACGGCCGACATAGAGTTTATTTTTACTAAATGATAGATTTCCATTTGCCGGTGCAGAATCAGGACTTAAACCCCATAGAAATCGAATTTCATCATATCGAATTTGAGATAATTTTCGTGTTAACGCATATGAACCGGAATTGTGAGTTCCAGGAATTTTTATTTGTGATAATGTTTTCGATTGTATCCTCGGATTTGACATCCAACGACTGTGATCAATCTTGGCGTGCATCATTTCACGATTTTCATCATACAATGAATGTCTAGCAGATTCTAATTTCTTTCCAAATATCTCTTTGAGCCATGTACCATTCAATAATTTGTTAAGAGCTACGTTCAATTTGTCAACAATGATACTATTGTATTGAACATTGAGTGTAGTTGCTAAATGTTCGGGTGTATCGAATAGTGTATACCATGACGAGAAAAATACTTGTACGAGTGATACTAAATCATCATTGATTTTGAAATTTCCGATCGAGAATGCTAATTTTGTTACAGTATACGACGAAATTTGTAATAGCATAGAACTATTACTAAGACTGAAATTAAAATTTAATTCCATGCCATGATAAACTATCAATCCAGAAATGTTACCATTGAGATTGAGAATTAGATTGATATGCAATTGCTGATATGCAGCATAAGTACAATAGATTGATTGTGGAGTGAGATCGAGTTGTTTGATAATAATTTTTGCATCTTTATTCAGATTATAATGAACTGGATGATGGGATACGTATGCAACAATCGATGGAATATTAGCAACTAACAAGCTGTTGATCAAAGGCGAAAGAATACCAGGACCAGCAAAGAAATAGAGTATATATTCCGAATCATTTGTTGGAGCAAGTAATGCACCTGTTTGATTTTCTCGTCCGAAGATTTTAGCATTTGTCACATAATCACCTTGTCCGATATTGACTTTTATTGTATTAGAACCGTAACCAATATCGAAATAAGATTGAGTATTTTCACTTCCTGTACTAATATACGATAAAGAGCTTGTTTTACCAGCTTCAATAATTTGACTAGAAAATGTATTTTTCATATTTATATTATTTGATATTGTTGCGGTCAATGAGACGGGATAATCATTGGTAATAATCATATGTGCATTTGTACTTGGCATTACCTTTGATTTTGTATTTCTGTTAAGTGGTAAACATGAATGACCGTAGAATTCAAATTCTGAATAATGTACTCCATGATCACTATCTCGTTTCGATACGACAAGCATTCGGTAACTTCGATAGAATTGACTGTTATGAAATCGTTGAAGAGATCCGGTTTTACCTCGACCTGGATCAATGTCAAGTCCACTTGATCCATTATAAATCAATGTCCAACTTTTACCAAATTTTAATGAAAATTTATCAGCATTACTTCCTTCTAATGTGATTGCGATCGGATCTTGTTTTGGTTGATCAATTGCAGTTGTAAATCGAAATCCAGTTACAATACAAACAGTAGCATTCATGGACGCATAAAATCCCGTATTTAAACCACTTCTTATACTACTAATATTCGTTGAACTGAATCCATAACTTGTACGAATATTTCGATCGAATACATGAGAAACTGTTTCATTCGAAGATATTTTCAAATTACTATTTCTTCCTGCTCTTGTATTCCAAAGTGGCACTATACTGCTATTGTAGAATGTGTTAATATAGTGAGCTAAAATGAGAAGATACGCTATAATATATTTAGATAGTAAATAAGTCAAAATACATACGAACAGGAATTGCACAATTGTAACCTGACCATCCTGATTCACATTTACAAATGCCAAATTGAAAATATCCACTGTCAACACATGTTCCATGTGCTTTATCTGTACATTGATCATAGCAATAGATCGAATTAGTTAAATATCGATCAATAATCGATTGAATTAATTCAGCTTTTTGATAAATATGTAAATCAAGAGGAAAATATTGATTTGTTAAAATATCAGTAATGCTTGATATTTCAATTTTCGTAACACTTGGATGTAATGTTGACATATTAAATTTATTCTGTTGTCGATTACAACCGAGTTGAACTTTTCGAATATATGTATAACCAAAATAATCAATAATAAATTGACGAATATATTTTTCTACAGTTTGATTCAATTCACAGCAAGGCATATGTTCGATTACAAAACGAAAATCATCGGCTAATTCGAATGTTGACTCAACGATTGAATAATATGTTGAAGGTAGATTAACTGAAGTGAACAATAGTGTAGCATTATCTTTTATAATTCTATCAATTGCTCGATGTATTCCTTTTGAATAAGCATAGGAAAACGAGGAATTGGCATATTTTGAATCGAATATGACGAATTTCTTGGTTATTTCATTTAAATCATGTAATGATTTGATAGTTTGCGTATCGATATTACTATTCTGTGTTATTGAGCAATTCATTTTGATATTTTTTGTTTTAAAAATCGGCAAACCAAAACCTGTCGATTGACATTTGTTTGTAAAACATACAGGTGATGCTTTGAATGGATTGTAACCGAGACCAAGTTGCATATTTTTGTCAAGTTTACTTTTCGATGCATGTAACCGTTGACTCATAGTTCGTTGCGGTGATGAACATGCACTGTTATCGATAGTAAACTTTTGTATTCGTTTGTTACCAACATCGGCAACGTACAGATTTCCTTGAAAATCAAATGCTAATGACTTTGGTCGATTGAGATGCAACGTCGAATTCCCTGATTTGTCTATAGATTTTCATATAAATGAATTAATTTGAAAAAAAAGACAAAGTTTGAATTACTTGAAATACCGCAAAGAACTTCTCCGTGTAATTCACCTTCTTTCCATCGAATAATTCTATGATTATTCGTATCAGCAATATACATGAAATTATTTTGATCAACAATGACATCATATGGTTGATGAAGAGATGTATTCTTCATTTGTCCAGCAACAGTAACACCAGCTGTTGCTGTATTTGATGTCCATTTTTGTATTCGATGATTGTTTACATCAGCAATGTACATATCCTGTTTACTGTTAATATACAAACTGTACGGATACGAAAGAGTTTCATTGGATGATCCGTCAATGTCTGTTGTTCCAGCGACGATGATCGTTTTATTCGTGTTAAGATTACATTTAATCACACGTGAACGATAACGTTCGACAATATACAAGCTTTGTTCTTCTGAATCGAACCACACACGAGAACATTGATTACATTGACAATTGATTTCTTCGCTTTGTTGTTCATTTTCTATCCAACGTTTAATTTTTCCATCGTTGGAAGCGGTGTAAATTGTTCCATTCTCATCAATAAAAACAATAGAATCAAATCCTTGCCACAATGTGTGACCAACGAGAGAACCACTTAGATACCGTTGCAGTCGATTCTGATTATTATATCGATCAACTACATATAATATATCAGTTCCAACAATAGTAATACTTTCTACGTCATTCAATTCATTGCCGACTACGGTTTCACCATTAGGATTCCATTTTGAACAAGATTGAATGTGTGATTCAAATGTATCGAATATAATTACAATAATAAATGCAAAAAATACGAAATATGTCGTCATATTCTATCTCTAAAAAAACAGTAAATCATAAAGAGATATTTCTTGACATTCTTTTCTAGAGAGAAAAGAAAATGGCCTTTGCTGTTCGCGATCTAATTACGCGAGAAAGATACTGTATATTCTTATCAGCTGTCTGATGACAGAAAAAGGTCCATGCTCATCATAACGCAAACGGATAACAAGGACACGAACAAGTATTTATTGTCGTTAAATATTTTTCGACAAATAAAGTGGTAATTGATTTCGTATCCTTCACTTATATACTATATGTCCTTGTGAGTCATATATAAGATTTGTTTGTCGTCAAGAAAAACTTTTTTTTTTAAGTCGATGAACATAGTATAACAATCAAATGGGTACAACGAAATGTTTTATCGTTTCGTTTTACCCTTTTCTTAAGATAAAAAAGGCAAATATCTGATTCATTTCTCACGAGTTAATAAAACGCAAATACAACAAAAAAAACACATAATCACATCTATTTTTTAAATGATAACATTAATATGGTTGCTGCTTGTAACGATCGTACGAGCACATAGTGATCAACCTCAAGCTCAAACAAATCAAGGTATTTATATTGGTCGACAGATCATACACAATGGTACGAATATTAACAATTGGTTAGGTATACCTTATGCTCAACAACCGATTGGCAACCTAAGATGGATGCCTTCACAAGCTCTTCCATCATCGAATGATACAAGATTTGCATATACTCCCAATACTTGTCCACAGGACATCAGTAGTGGAGTTCCAATGACCGAAGCGTGTCTGACATTGAATGTATATGCTCCAGAAAATGCAACTAATCTACCTGTATACGTTTGGATTCACGGTGGTAGTTTCATTTTAGGAGCTGGTATACATTATGATGCTAGTTCTTTTGTTAGTACCAGTATACAGCATGAAGTTCCTATAATTTTCGTGACGATTAATTATCGAATTGGCCTCCTTGGTTTTCTTGCCGATCGAGAGTTATATGATGAAAAATCGGGTATTGATAATCGAAGTACGACAGGTAATTATGGTATATTAGATCAAATAATGGCATTAGGTTGGATAAAAGACAATATTCGTGGTTTTGGCGGTCATCCAGAACAAATTACTGTTGGTGGTCAAAGTGCTGGTGGTATTTCCACAATTATCATGCTTTCATCGTCATTAGTTAAACAGAATACATTTCAACGAGCTATTATACACAGTGGTAGTCTATGGCCTAATTTTATTAGTCCATTACAGATAGCTATTGATAATAGTGGTAGCATTTTACGAACTACTACGAATTGTACTACAGTGCAATGTTTACGAAATTTAACTACTGATCAAATCCTATCGGTTCAGAGAACGCTCGCATCTAAAAGTATTTTTGAAGTAGCTGCTCCACCAGTTATTGATAATTATGTTTTAAATGACACAATGGAAAATAACTATGCAAAAGGAAATTTTCAAAAGATTCCAATACTAATTGGATCGACTGCAAACGAAACAACTCCATTCACATGTCCATTATTTAATGATTCAGCTACTGTTCATCAAGTTCAAGATTTCTTCACTACAATATACATTAATACTTCAATCATCAATCAAATTCCTGATATCTATGGACCTATTTCGAGTTCTCATAATCCATTAACTTATTTAAATATTGTATTCAGTGATTCATGGGCACATTGTGGATCTCGACGAATTGCTACTAAATTAGCTGATTACAATGTACCTGCATATCTATATACGTACAACCATATTGTACCTGTTGCACCAACTTGTCGTGGTGCTGCACATGTGGTCGACTTGCTTATGTTCTTTCCAACTATTCTTCCTTATGTCTATCCTAATTATAATTTCACTGCAGCGGAACAACAACTTTCGACGAATATGATGCTCTATTGGATTAATTTCATTCGTACATCAAATCCAAATTTTGAAGGAAGCCTAGCACATTGGGATGCTTATACACACGCTTTCGATAATGATTTCGCGATTGACATTCATCCACAAATGAGAAATTCTTATTACAATGCAGTTTGTACGAATTTGTGGGATTTATTCGCAATTTCTTTTCAATGATCTATCGAGTATCTAGAATTTCGACATAACCGAGAATAAAAAAATCTAATTCTGTCGCTATTAAATATGATTCATAATTAAAACTAGGAGGTGCATACATCGTTGTTGGGTAATTACTAAATCAATGAGCGGAACGAACATATCTTATAAAAAATAGGTGATGATACAAGGACGTCTCTCATTAGTAAATAATTACAAACAGAAAACATGCCAGTTCGAAGATATTTGTCGAATAAAACTGAAAAACGAAAATGTCGTTTGAATGGTGTCAAACCATCGACACGAAAACCACAGAAAGCACAATTACGGCAGCATTTTTCTAATCATATACTCTTTAGTGATCCACAATTACCATCAAAAGTTGATCTTCGATTTGCAATGACACCTGTTGAAGATCAATCAAGTATTGGTAGTTGGTAAATAAACGATTTTTGTTAATTTTCTTCAAATATCAATTTGATATTTTATTTTCCTAGTGTTGCAAATTCATTTGCTGGTAAATAATAATCGATATATTGTTTTCTTTTGTTTGTGTATTCAATGATTTTATAGGTTCATATGAATATCTTCTAAAGCAAACAACCGGTGAAAATATCGATGTCAGTCGTCTTTTCATCTATTACAATGCTCGTGTAAAAGACGGTGATGAAGACGAACTCGATGATTCAGGTTGTACGATTACAGGTGCAATTGAATCACTCGAAGAATCTGGTGTTTGTCTTGAATCTATTTGGCCATATTACGTTAAACGAGTGAATAAATGTCCAAATGATGCTGCATATTCTGCAGCAGAAAATAATACAATATCGGATGCATTACAATTGAAAATTGATTTACATGAAATGAAATCTTGTCTAGCACAAGGCTTTCCATTTGTGTTTGGTCTTGAATTATATAAATCATTTGATAAAGCAGCAAAGAAAGGCATTGTACCAATGCCGAGATCAGGAGAAATCAGCCGAGAATCACATGGAAGGTAAATTTTTTTTCTCATATGAAGAAAAAAAGGATTGAGATTCATTCGTTGTAGTCATGCAATGTTAGCAGTTGGTTATAGTGATCAATCGAAAGCATTTATTGTGAGAAATTCATGGGGTTCTGATTGGGGAGATAAAGGATACTGTTATATTCCTTATAATTATATGATCGATTCGGACTTGGCCTTTGATCCGTGGACAGTTCGTCGATTAGCAACGGATGACATGGGTCATGAAGGTTGGGATGATGAGGATTCAACTGATTATCAATATGATGAAGA
>ERZ778024.2860-NODE-2860-length-13809-cov-5.852697_pt1 | contig 13809 bp, 19 predicted proteins | sample MGYA00375754_ERZ778024 | MGnify/ENA primary metagenome ERZ778024 (study PRJEB29350, sample SAMN05389827) | bioreactor metagenome | isolation source: Thiocyanate bioreactor | place: South Africa: University of Cape Town | collected 2014-02-18 ... | reverse complement strand
TTTTTTTTTTTTTTTTTTTTTTTTAAAAAAAATTTTTTTTTTTTTTTTTTTTTTTGATTTTTTGAAAAAAAAAAATTAGGTCAAATATATTGTTACAAAAAGAAAAGAATCAATTAACTGCCATAATTTGTGATTTTGGTTTAGCAAGGTTCAGTGTTGGAGTGAATGCGGTTTGTTTGATTATATTAAATATTGTTGAAAATTCTAATTTCAATTTAATTATTTAGATCATCAGTCAGAAGGTACTCAATGTGAAAGGCTTTTCACCACGATATACAGCACCAGAAGTATTTGGAAGAATGACAACAAATGTTTCCACAACTATTGTTGAACATGAAATGAAAAGTGATGTGTATTCTTATGCTGTTATTTTATGGGAATTGATGACAAGAAAAATTCCTTGGGCTAATTGTAAATCTTTAATTCTTCTTTTGATTGGTTTTGTGTTGAATCAAAAAAAAAAAAAAAAACTTAGTGAAAGAGACAGCAGATATTGATTTCCAAGTGCGATCAGGAAAAAGAGAAGCAATCCCAGATAGTCAAGGAGATAAAATACTTGAAATGCTTTCAATGATCATTGAATTAAGTTGGAAACAAAATCCAAATGAAAGACCTACTTTTCAACAAATTGAACAAAAATTAACACCTTCTGTAATCCTTTAAATCTCAAATGGATTTCAAAGTGAAATGTAATGAAATGATTGTATGTTTTAGTAATCAATAAAAACAAGAACAAATTGCTTTGATTCAAAGAAAGTTGATTTGAAGAATTTCGTTGATTTTCAGAAAAATAAGGAATTTCAATCAAAAAAATGGCGGACAAGTCACAACCAAAAGGACCTTCTCAACAACAAAAACAACCACAAAAGAAACAACAAAAGCAACCTCAACAACAACCTCAACAAAAGAAATCTCAACCCCAATCACAATCACAATCACAACAACAAAAACAAGATCAAGAAAGAAAACAATCAACTGAATTTACACAAGAGCAAAATGAATCTCAGCCAGAAGAAATAAAAGAAGTAAAAGAAATCAAACAAGAAGTTCAAAAGGAAGAAGCTCCACAAACTCAAGAACAACAAGAGAAATCTCAACAAAAAGAACATGATGAAAATGAACACCAAGAACAAGAACAATCTCAACCACATCCAAATCAACAATCACAACCAAAATCTCAGCAAGCACAATCTCAACAACAAACCAGAAGACCTCAACCTCCAGTGAATCAAATATATAATGTTATGAGTCAAGAAAGTATGAAAGGACTTTCAGAAGGTTTTCTTGAACAATTCTTGCCAATATTAGAGAGAATCTCAACTAAGCTAATTGAATTAGAGTTTGATTTAATTTCTTTAGATTTTGAAATTTTATATGTTTTAAATATTTTTGTTTTATAGAGAAGGTCAAAATGAATTAATTGTTCAAATGAAAGGAGCTGGTCAATTAGTTTCTCATCCTGAAATGGAACATATCATGAAAACTGTTTGCTTCTTTAATCATTATTTCTTTCTTTTATACATTTTAAATAAACTTTAAACTTTAGCTTGCTAAAATTCCTTCTTATCATACAAAACTTCGAGAACTCAAAAATGAAATGTGTATCATATCTGAAAAAACAAATCGAATGGAAAAGAGAGCAATTCGAATGCAAAGGAAGAGACAAGAAGATGAGATAAAGGATGAAATAGAAAAGAGAAAATTCATGGCGAAAGAAGAACAATTAACAGCAAAATTTGTAAAAGATCCTAATAATTCATCGTAAAAATATATATTTTATTTTATTTCTATACTTTATTGTAATTATCTTTGTTATATTTCAACTTTTTGAAATTTGTTTGACAAATTCTAAAAAATCTTCAACATTACCATTTTCCAAGTCTAATTCCTTAAATCTCTCAAGAACAAGATCACATTTTTGTTGTTGAATCTGATCTTGCTTGGTTTCTAATCTATCAATTTCTTCATTGTTTTGGAATTTTTCTGAAAGTGAATTGCCTTATAAATACAATTAAAAATATTAAAGAGTAGATAAGAAGTTTTGTTATGTCTGTTTTTTCGAAAAAAATGAAAAACTTCTTTCAATAATCTCTTTTGGAATTCCAGCCATTTCTGCACATTTAATTCCCCAACTTTCTAAACATTTTCCACGTTTCATTCTGAAGATTCAATTTCATGGTGGTTTAATCAAAAGAAAAGAAAATAAAAAAAGAAATGAAAATGAAAATGAAAGTACTTGTACAAAAAAATTAGCTCATTTGCCTTATCTTGAACAACATCCATCATTTGAAAGTTAATTTTGTTTTCGTTTTTGCTCAATAATTCATGAGTAAAGATTTCTGTTATTTTTTTAGAAAAAAAAACAATTAATAATTTTTGTTAGTTTTTCGCTGGAAAAAAAAAATTCACCATGAAAATGAGTCGTACAAAAAACTTTTGGACATTTCTCTCCTCTTTGTGCAAAATGAGATAGAACACCAACAAAAAGTCCAATTCCATCTAATAATTCATGTTACTTAATTCATGTTGATTTTTTTTTCTTCTTCCTTTCAATATTATTCTCAAATATTGAAAATTTTTGATTCAATTTAAAAAAAAAAAAAAAAAAAAAGTTTCAAAAGAACCTTTTCCAAATTCATCAAGAAGTACCAACGATTTTGATGTCGCATTTTTTAGAGAAGATGAAGTTTGTAATAGATCAATCATGAATGTACTTTGTGCTTTTGAAACAGTTTCTTGAGATTTAATTCTTGTAAATATTTTATCCAAAATCCCAATGGTTGATTCTCTTGCAGGAACAAAACTTCCAATTTGAGCCATATAACATATTAAGGCGACTTGTTTTAAACAAACACTTTTTCCTGAAAAATTTGGTCCAGTTAATAATACAATTCGTTTTGTTTTTTCATTGAAATAAATATCATTTGGGATAAACATGTCAACTACTAGTTCCTGTAATGGATGTCTAAATTGAATTTTTTTTTTTTTTTTTGAAAAGAAAAAGAAGAAGAAAAAAAAAAAGAGAAAAAACAAACCTTCCATCTTTGATAATCAAAGTATTCTCTTCAGTTATAGTTGGTCGATGATAGTTATATTTCTTTGCAGCTTCAGCAAGTGAAAGAATACAATCTAATTGTGAACTAACTCGATCCATTTCAAGGAGTGGATTTACATAATTTAATGCAATTTCTTGAAGTTCATGAATAATATCAATTTCCAAATCTTTTTTTTTTTTGAAAAAACTTTGGGATGAAAAAAAAAAAGGAATAGAAATGGAAATATACCAGTTATTAGTTCATGTATATCACCAATCGTTTCATCTAATTCTTTAATGATCATTGAATTTTGAGATCTAAAGAATAAAAATTTGAAAAAAACCTCTTGTTTGTTCATTTCTATAATAGACCATGGAATCAGTACAAAACTATGGAATAAATTTTTGAGCAATCAAAGGAAGAAAGAATAATAAACTACATACTTGAAATGTGAATCCTTCAATATCAAAATCTGTTTTTTCAAGCATATCTTGACGAAGAGGGATTGAAACTAAATATCCAAGTTGTGGCCAATAAACAACATTTAATTTTTTTGCAAAGGAAGGAAGGATATCATTTCCTATTTCAGCTGCAACTTTTGACTAAATGTTCAAAAAAAAAAAAAAAAATTAAGTTTTTTAAAAAATCAATAAAAATCAAACCAAAAAGTCATCAAGTCCATTGTATGTTCGTTTTAAATAATCTAATTGTTTATTGACACCTGGTTTTACAACAACCCTTCCTTCAATTGAACTTTCATCAAAATCGATCTATTATTGTTTTATTATTGAATTCAAATTTAATTTTAGACGATTTTTTTTTTTTTTGAAAAAAAATAAAAAATAAAAATAAAATAAAAATTCTACAATTTGATTGATTTGGCCAGCAAGATCAACAAGAGAAGCATCGTATGCATCAAATATCTAGATTAAATTACAACAATTGAAAAAAATTCAAAAAAAAAAAAAAAAAAGCATACCTCTTGAATAAAAGGAGCATGTGAAGTATCAATATCTTCAAATTCATGTTGAATTTTTGTTGAATAATAAGAAAACTAATTTAAATTTTGGATTCATCTTTGATTTTCCTTATTCTTTTTTTTGAAAAAAATAGATATTTACACGAAAAAGTGCATCCCAATCAGAAGCTTTCATTTTTCCTTCTCTAAGTTTTTTAATAATTCCCTATCCAAGAAAAAAAAAAAAAACATTACAACAAAAAAAGAAAGAAAAGAAAAGAAAGAGACCTTACAGGAATGTATTTCATATGTTTTAAATTAGCTTGGAGAGATTGAGCAAGATGACCCACTGCTGGTTGAAGAAAAAATTCAATGTTATCTAATCTTTCATCAAGTTTTTGGACATCACGAAGTGGTCTTAGAAACCATTTCCTTTTTTTTTTTATGAATGAGAAAAGTTGAACCAAATTCAATTAATTGTTTTTTTTTTTTAAAAAAAAATTACTTTAATAATTTCTTTCCTGACTTCGTTCTTGTGTGATTAAGAATTCCTATGAATGAAAATTTTGGAGTTAATTTTTTTTTGGATGAAAAAAAATAATAAAAAATAAAATAAACCAAATAATGAAAGTCCCTCTTTAATCCTCCCACTGTGAACACTTGGATGAATATCATCATGAAATATTTGAAGTGAACTAAAAACATTGGAGTCAATTTGTAAATGTTGGTCTCTAAATATGAATTTATTTTAGTTAATCAATATAAATCAAAGAAACGTTGAAAAGAAAAAAAGTACATGTTAAAAATTTTCAAACTTATTTCTAATTGACCATTATCAATTTCAAATCCATAGTGTCCTTTTTGAAGAAAAGAAAGTAAAGCTCCAATACAACAAAGCTAAAGTTTTTTTTTTGTTTTTTTTTGAAATGAAAAGAAATGAATAATTATTAACTCTTACCCCTTCCACATTATTAAGAAGTGATGCCTTTTGAAAAGAATCAGATTGAATTGAATCAGTAAATTTAATTCCCATTAATTTTGATTTTGCATTGGAGAAAGTAAACTCTGAAGGTGGACGAAGTTCTAATTTTAAATCTTGATTTGAGTGAGATTTAACTAAGGGATAATTTGTTAGTTGTCATACATAAAACAATTTTTTTTAAAAAAAGAAAGAATTAGGAATTACAATTTTTTTCAAGAATATCAAGAAACAAGTCAGGTTGCCTTGAAGATGTAATAACTTTGTTTGGAGAAATTTGAATTCGTACTATAAAGTAAGAGTTTTTTTTTTTTTTTTTTATGAAGAAGAGAAAAAAAAAAGAGATCGAAAAAGAAAAATACAGAGTTCAATTATTTCTGCTTGTTGATTTTCTGTATCTTGTTGATCTCCCATTACAAATATTTCTGAAGTTGCAATATTAAAATATGCACAACCAATTTTATTTGAATGTGTAACTATTCCCATGATAATCTGATTTTTTTTTTCAATTTAGTTTTTGGACAAAAAAAAAAAAAAGTTCAAATAAATAATTCAAATAAACCATTTCTTCCTCTTCCTCTTCTTCTTCTCGAACTAATTCTTCTTCAAATTCAAAATCAGATTTTTGAGTTTTAATATTTTCTCTTGAATCTTGTGATTTTCTTTTTGATTGATTTTGACTTTGGGTTTCATTTATTTCAGTTTCTATTTTTTGTGCTTTTCTCTTCTTTTCCCTCTGAAATTTTTCTGGAATAATGGATCCTTCTATTTCTTTTTCTTTTTCTTTCCCTTTTCTCATTTTTTCTCTCTCATTTTGAATTGAAATCTTTTGAGGTGAGTAATGAATGACTTCAGATTCAGAGATATCACTTGTATTATTTGGTAAAAGTTTTCTCCTTTTCAAACTATGATAAGATAATCCTAAAGCAGAATAAATAATTCAAGAAATCTAATAATCACAGCAATAATAAACCTGAAAGTGAAAGGGTATCCATTCTAAGTGATTGAAATTTTTTGATTCTATTCCCTTCTCCATCTGATTCTTCTTCTTCTTCCTCATCTTCACCTTCTTTTTTTTCCCATTCATTTTCAGATAAATCTTTGACTGTTGAAGTTCCTTCAGTTCTTAAATTTCTCCCAAATACTTCTTCTTCCTGTTCTCCTTCCTCATCTTCAGATTCAACAAGAATTTTGTTTCTACGCATTTCTATTTTTGAAAAAAATTTATGCAACTAGATTTCATCTTTTTAACAAAATTTATGAAAGTAAAGGTTCAAATAAAAATGATTTTCATGTTTAAAAAAAGAAATTTCAAAGCTCTTTCAATTCAAAGTAATAAAAGCTTTGGAAGAAATTTTTTTTTTATTTTTCTAGTTGACTGCAATTTCCTCATTTCATTCAATCAAAATCATAAAAAATATACCAATCGATTCACAAATAAATGTAGATTCAGAAAATAGTACTTTCATCAATATTTGATTCGTATTTATCTTTAAAACCTCAATGTAAGTGATAGATCTCAGGTCAAAAAACCAGAAAACCAAGAAATTCAAAATTTTGTTTTTGAAATCCGCCATGTTTTTTCTCCATTTTTTTTTCAACACTTTTTGGCGGCAAAAAAGTCCAGAATTTTTTTCGCCCGTTTATTCCCGAAAATAAAACAAAAACGAAAAAAACCGAAAAAAAACAAAGTGAAAACCACGCAATTTCTTACTCATTCACTCATTTTTGTTGAAACGCTGAGGAACATAACATAACATTTTGATTCTTTGTTTTTGATAAACTTATCATATCTTTTTGAAAAATAAAATAATATTAAAGATTTCGAAATGACAAATCTTAATTCTATGAAAGAAATAAAAGGACAAACTCCAAAAATAAAATAAAAAATCAAAATCAAAATGAAAAACATGTCAAAGCTTCAAATTCCACAAGAAGCAAAAAGAAAATCATACAAACGCAAGAATCACACACAGAAATTTCGTTTTTCTTTGTTTGTTTTTTGTAAAAATTTCTTTTCAAAGTTGTTCTTACAATAATTTTGACTTTTATTGAATTGAATCAATTCATTATTTCATTATTGACTTATTATGATCTGAAACCAGTCAAAAAGGAACAGGACTGAAGATCAGGTTGCTCTTCACACCATTTTTTTCTCTTTACTTTTTCATTTTTTTTCTTTCTCCGAAGATCAAAAAAACCAAATTAGGGCACCTTTCGGGAAATAAAATAAAAATAAATAAACCATAAAAAACCGTTTTTTTCCTCAATTAAAACGATTTTCATTGCGATTTTTTTCAATCAAAATGATTTTTCCAATAATGAAAATCAATTAAAATGATTTTATTGTCGGATAATTTCGATTTTATGAATAAAATCGCGATTTTGGGCGATTTACTTATAAAAAAGTTGACTTTAAAAATTTTTGGAGGTTGCTTCGTTTGACTCACTTCTTGACTCATTCTACTCCCCCAATATTCTTCAATATTATCTCATTCTTTTATAATTTTTTATTAATTTATTATAATTAATTTATTTTAAATTACTACTTTTTGTTGACTCAAAGTGCGAAGGGTTGCAAGCTTATTTTGTAATTTTTCAATATTTGATTTATGAAAACAATTATTAGAAAACCTTTTTGTAATTGACTTTTTTGAAGAATTCTTAACTTAAGTGATCAAAATAGAAGTAATGGATTGACAATATTTGAAGATTGGATTAAAGTTGTTAAATCAAATTTTAGAAAAGTAAATCGATATATACACAAAATCAAAAGGAAAATGAAAAAATCAATTAGAAAATCAGGAAAAAAAAATCAAATAAAAAAAAAAATCACTTAACATCAACATCATTCACAAAAATCATTAAAATCATTAAAATCATTCAAATTATTTCAAAACATGATTTCAAAATCATAAAAGAATCGATTTAAATCGAATTCGATATATACAAAAACCGGAAAAAGAATTAGAAGAATTAGAAGATTCCTTTAATTTTTACTTATTGAAAAATCATAAACTAAAGTCATTCAAATCATAAACTTATCAATGTATTGTCTCTATTTAACCAAAGAGTTATTTTCTAAAAGTTACTACAATAGTCATTAGTTTAAACCCATCCATTAGTCATTTATATTAGTCCTTTATTTGAAATTTTTATTGAAGAAACGAGAAATATTAAAGTTTATTTATAAATTTGATAAATTTTTCTTATTTTGTTATATATACAACTTGTAATTATAAGTTCTTTTTATATATTTTAGAATTAGAATTGTTGTTGATGATGATGATGTTGAAACAGTGTGATCAATATTTGATTTAACAATAGTTATAGATATTTTTGTTGTTGTGAAAGTGAAATTGTGAAAATATAATTGAATAGGAAACAATTATAAAAATAACAAAATTATTGAAATTAACAAAACATAACTTTGATCAAAAATAATATAGAATTTAGAACATAACTGAGACATTCACATAGCTGAGAACATTGCAATTGAAATACTTTCATTTTTGAGGTATTATTTTATTTTTTAAAATTTTTTTCAAAAAAATTTTTAAATTTTATAATATTTTTTTATATTTGATCTCAATTCTCCTTCTAACATTTCTGATATCAGAAGAATAAGATTCATAATAATTCTTTATTATGTATTTTTTGAAAAAATAATTAATACATAATTTGAGAAAGTTTGCTCCCTCCTTCATTTTCAATTTTTTTTTAGTTAGAATCAAGGAAATTATTAATTTTAATTATATATTGATACGAATTTATTCTCATTTTATTTAATTTTGAATTTGAATTTGAATTTTGAATTTGAAAAATTATTTCTAAAATTCTTTTTCTTCTTTTTCTTCTTTTTCTTCTTCCCTTAGTAAATCATAATGAAGAATGGTCCATCTGAGTGTGAAGAGCTCGTAAATAGACAAGTTCAACTATTTGAGGAAGCTAGAGATGTAAATTCTCCACTATCCTTATTTGCTCTTCAAGATTCATTAATTGTTCTCTATGATGAATGTACAAGACTCGAAACTTCACCAGTCATAGAAGCATTTCTTGAAAAATGTTATTTTTTATTTTATTGACATCTTTTTTTTTTTCAAAACAAAACAATAACAAAATAAAAACAAAAACAAAAACAAAACAAATTGAATTTTTTATTTTATTTTAAATAGATGAACCTATTGTAAATAAACTTCGTGATCTCCGAATCAGTATGAATGATTTTAAGATTGTCAAACTTCTTGGAAGGGGTGCATTCGGAGAAGTTCTTTTTTTTTCTTTTCTCTTTCCTTTCTTTCTGTCTTTTTCTCTTGAATTATCATTTTGAAATAAATTTATTTTGTTTTAGGTCAATTTAGCTCAATGTAAAATGGACAATCAATATTATGCAATTAAAAAATTAAATAAAGTTGAGGTTTTAAGCAGACAAGAAGTAATATTATCTATATTTGAAAAAAAAAAACATATGTTAATTATTACATTTCTTAATCTCAAAAAAAAAAAAAATCAAATCAACCAAAGGCTTTTTATATGGAAGAAAGGGAACTCTTAGGTCGTGTTCCTGGAAATTGGGTAACAAGTTTACAATTTTCTTTTCAAGATTCCGAGTATTTGTATATTGTTATGGAGTATCTTGCTGGTGGAAATATGTTAAATTTAATGATCACAGATGCAGAAATATTCACCGAAGAAAATTGTCGATTTTATATTGCTGAAACCATTTTAGGTGTTCAAGAAATTCATGATCAAGGATTTGTTTATCGGTATTTTTTATTATCACTTCTTTACTGATAGATTTATCATTGTTATGATCCTTTTCTTTATTTTTATTTCCTTAATAAAAATAATAATAAATAATAATAAATCAATCAATCAATAAAATTTTTAAAAAAAGTGATTTAAAACCCGAAAATATGCTTTTTGATCGAAATGGACATGTAAAACTAGCTGATTTTGGTTCTTGTTATAAATTAAATGATGAAGGATTCGTAGATTCTCAAGTTGCAGCCGGAACTCCTTATTATATTGCCCCTGAAGTTCTCCAAAATAATGATGGAAAACAAGTAATACATTTAATTCATTTTTTTTTCTTCTCCTTTTAACCTTTTCTTGTCATTTAGAGCACCTGTGGAAAAGAAAGTGATTGGTGGTCAGTTGGTATTGTGCTTTATGAAATGCTTTGTGGAGATCCTCCCTTTTTTAGTGAAAAAAATTTAATTTCTGAAACTTATGGATTAATTATGAATTGGAAGGTTATTATTATTATTATTTTCCATTCGACCAATTAAAATTAAATACTAAAATCAAAATTAGGAATCATTTAAATTCCCTGATGATATAGAATTAACAGATAATGCCAAAGATTTACTTAAAAAGTTAATTTGTGATCAAAGAAGTCGTTTAACTTTTAGTGAAATCAAAGCTCATCCATTTTTTAAAGAAATTAATTGGAATAATCTTCATCAAAGTTCTTTTCTTTTTCTTTTTCTTTTTCTTTTTCTTTTTCTTTTTCTTTTTAATTTTATCTTTTTTTTAAATTCATGAATCTCATTTTCTTATCTTCTTATTTTTTTGAAACAGGCAATCCTCCTTTCGTACCCGAATTGAAAGGACCATCTGATACAACTTATTTTGATGATGAAGAAATTCCACCTGCTACAAAAGTTCGTCCACCAAAAAAAAAGAAAGGATTTACTGGTGATGATATTCCCTTTATTGGATATACTTTTACAAGGAGTTTAGGTAAACTTTATAGATTTATTTTATTTTATTTTTCAAGAATTAAAAATTAATATTCAAATCAATAAATAAAAAGAACAAGATAAAGCATTTAAAAGTATTGGATCAACTATAAACAGAGTTAGAACTCCAAGTGTAGAGAATGTTGATAAATTAAAAAAAGAAGCTGAAGAATGGCAACAAAAATATTTAGCTGAAAAGAATCATGCTCAAAGTGAACAACAACTATTCGAATCCCAAATTGCTGAAGCCCTCCAAAAATATAAACTCAAAGAAACACAATTAGAACAAGAGGGAAAGAAAAGAAAAGAAACTGAAGCATCAAAACTAGAATTAGAAAAAGCAAAATCTGAACTTGAAGTCGAACTTGATGAATTAAAAAGGAAATTTGAAAAATTCCAAGGTGAAAAAGATCGTGATAATCAAAGAATTTCTTCTTTAGAGGTAAATATTTTTTCAATTTTCTTGAGAAAAAAAAATGAATAAAATAATAAAATTAGGAACAACTTGAAGCAGCTTTTCATAAACTTTCAACTTCCGATCGTCATAGAAGATCTTCTGAAGCAGATACTGTTAAAATTAAACAATTTCAAGAGTTAAAAAATCAATTTGAAAGACAAGTATGTTTTCCTTTCTTTCTTTCTTTCTTTCTTTCTTTTTTGAAACCAATAATAAATAAATAAAATAGGCCGAAGAATTAAGTAATGCATTACAAGGGCATGATCAACTCAAAGAGAAAGCTTCACTTCTTGAACTTCAAACACAAAGACTTAAAGATGCTCTAGAAAGTGAAAAACAAGGGAAAAAACAACTCCAAGATAATTTTAATCAACTTCAAACTCAAAATGAGGAGTTCCGCACAGAAAAGGAGACTTCCAGTAAAAAAATTGAAAAATTAACTCAAGGTATTTTTTTTTTTTTTTTCAATAATAATAATGAACAACAATTTATTATATAATTAATAATTTTTTTTTTCTTTTTTTTCAATAGAACAATCAAAACTTCAAGAAGAAATTCAAAATTTGAAAAATGATCTCTCTACATCAACAAGTACAATATCAAAATTAGAAAGTGAAAAACAAAAATTAGAAAGAGAAAAAGCAAGTATACAAGTTGAACTTCAAGATTTAAATCGTGAAAAGAAACTTTCAGAAGAGAGGGAGAGTGATTATAAATTAAAACTTGACAATTTAGGTTTTTTTTCTTTTTTCAAAAAAATCCACACACTTTTGACAATTAATTAATAACAAAAATCATAAAAGATAAACATACAAGAAAAGCTTCACAAGATGGTGCTGATATAAAATCTTTAAATGTAATTCGAGATTTAGAAGAAAGACTCACAGAGGAATCCTCAAAGAGAGAAAAATTAAGAGAGAAAGTTATTTTTTTTTTCTCTCTCTCTCTTTTCTTTTTCCATTAATTATTAATTAATTACTTTTTTATTATTTTTCGAAAAAGAATGTTTCATTAACTGGAGAAGTGAACCAACTTCAAAGTGAATTAGAACATCTCAAAGCTCAACTTGAAACTGAGAAACAAAATCATCAAGCAACTCAACAAAAATTACAATCTTTCCAAGAGAGGTAAAAGAAATAATTCAATATCAAATAATTTAAATAAATAAATAAATAAATAAATAATAGATTAAAAGAAATGGATGAACAAGTACTTGCTTTGAAAAATGAAATTGATGCATTAAATAATGAAAAAGAAAAACTTAAAAACCAAATCAAAACATTGACAACTCAACAACAAAATGAAGAAGAAAAGTCAACTAAATTAGGAGAAACTATCTCTGAATTACAAAGAAGCCAAGATGAACTTAATGTAAAAATAATGGATTTAACAACTAAATACAATGAAGAAAAGGAAAAATCGAAAAGCCTTGAAAAATCTCTTTTAGTTTTACAAGAAGAACATGATCATGATTCCAATGGAATTCATGAAGAAATTCAAATGATTCAAGTATTATTTTTTTTTCTTTCTTTCTATCTTTTTCTTTTTTTCTTTTTTTCTTTTTTTCTTTTTTTTCTTTTTTTTCTTTTTTTTCTTTTTTCTTTTTCTTTTTCTTTTTTTGCACCTTTTTTCTCTTCAATAATTTTAAATATTTTTTTTAGGATGCAACCGCAAGAGAAGTTCAATCTCTTAAAGATAAATTAGAAACAGAAATTAAACATTCTCAAGAACTTGATGATTTGATCTCAAAAACCAAAAAAGAACAAAAATTAGCTGAAGTTGATAAAACTCGATTTGAGAAAGAGGTATTTATTTATTTATTTATTTAGAAATTCTTCAATTTCGAAAACATTCCAACTTCAAAACCATCAATCAAAATAATAGCTCATCGCCGAGAAACAAAATAAACAAGAACTTGAAGAAGAATTAGAAAATATAAAAGCAGCATTTGATAAAGCCAAAATTAATTCTCATGATGTAAACTTTTTTTTTTTTTTTTTTTTTTTTTTTTTTTTTTTTTTTTATTTTTTTTTTTTTGGATATATTGTTCTTTTACTTTTTTTTTTTTTGAACATTCTTTCTCACTTTATATATATATATATATATATTTTTTTTTCAAATTTTTAGCTGACACAAGAACTCGAAAAACTTAAAGAAGAGACCCAAAAATCTGAAAAGAAATTAAAGAAAGAGAAAAAAGAGAAAAAAGACATGGAAATTCAACTCAAAGAATCTAAAGAACAACTTCAAAAAGTAACAACTGAGCTTGAAACGACCAAATCCACAGTGAAGCTTGCAGAGGTTTTTATTTTTTATATATATTTTTTTCTTCTATGTCCTTCTTTCTATTTTTTTTTCTTGTCTTTACAATTTTTTTTTTTTCAAAAAAAAAAGAACCCCAAGACTCCAAGATCTGACCAAAAAGAAAAATTGGAAATTAGAAGATTAAGAGATGAATGTGTAACACTTCAAATGAGACTTCAAAATGAGGAATCCTTAAAAATGACTCTAGAAGAAGATCTTAATCAACAAAAGCAATCTAATTCTGCCCTTGTTGCAGAATTAGAGAATTTGAAAAAAATGATTGAAAGATATACAAGTAATTTTTTTTTTTTTCATTTTTTTTTTTTTATTTT
>ERZ778024.2857-NODE-2857-length-13818-cov-3.392284_pt1 | contig 13818 bp, 13 predicted proteins | sample MGYA00375754_ERZ778024 | MGnify/ENA primary metagenome ERZ778024 (study PRJEB29350, sample SAMN05389827) | bioreactor metagenome | isolation source: Thiocyanate bioreactor | place: South Africa: University of Cape Town | collected 2014-02-18 ... | reverse complement strand
GGGTTAGTCTAGACTAACTTGATTAAAATGCCCCCTTATTTGGGGTAGAGCCAATAGTAAGCTCTTTACTTTCTCGTCTGCTTTGAATAATTAAATTCGCAGCCTCCAATAAATTGCTCAACTCAGCCTGAGAATAATGAGTAGTAATTCTGCCAGAGCGATGCGCCAACAAATCCTGTCTATCCTCATAACTTACACCAGCTGCTCGAAGTCTTCTTCCAAAAGTGTGTTTTAAATCATGAACTCTCAGATCACTGAGATTTGCTTTTTTACGCGCATTTCGCCAAGCAGTGTTGTTCATGCGTGTAATTGGCTTTCCATTGTAAGAAAACACAAACTCAGAATGAATACCTCTAACCTCCTCAATAACTGCTTTAGCTTCGTCATTAAGGATAACCAGCCGATCTTCCCCATTTTTTACCAGCTGTCTTAACTCTCCATCCCTATTAATATGGCTAGGGATAATAAAGACGCTCGTATTTAAGCTTGGAACATGTTTTTCCCATTCCCAACGTAGCTGACATACTTCTTGCTCTCGGCATCCTGTATTAACTTTAAAACGTGCCATTTGATTTAAATGAACTGGCAACGCTTCTAAGAACCTTGATTGCTCTGACCAAGATAAAGGAAATGGTGCTCGTGCATCTTTAACTGGCAATAATTTAATCTTAGGAGCAACCAGAAGCCACGTTAAACTATTCTCATCAATCCACTCAGTTGCTGCAACGTTTAAAATATGCCGAACTAACTCCAGTGTATTATTAATTGATTTCGTTTTAAGTTTCGCTTCCTGTTTTGCTTTTATAAATGATTGCAACGTTCCTATATGCACTTGCTCCAAGGTCAAATCACCAATAAACGGGCAAATAGACTTTAGGAGTATTGCATCGGTATCAATGCTGGCCTTATGTTGATTTTCATTTAAAAATCGCACCGCAGCTTCTTTAAAACTGCGTTTTGGCCTTACTCCATAAATCGTTGCCTGTCTAATCTCTTCGATCCGCCTGGCTAAGTATTGCTCCGCTTCCTGGAGCGACTTTGCGCCAGTGCTTTCTCGAATGCGATGTCCAAGGACTTGCTTTTCGATATGCCAAACTTGGCCTCTTTTAAATAGTCCTGTTGTTTGTTTACGTCCCATGGCTTTGTACTCCTTTGCTCTTTGCCGCCTGGACGCCCACTACACTGCTTATATTGATCTACCCAAGCATCCAGGTCAAGTCGATCAAACGCTACACCTTGTTTGCCTATAGGAATTTCTATAAGATTAGGTCTTACGAAAGTATTAAATCGATTTCTGTCCATGCCAATATACTTGGGGACATCTTTCAAACGAATAAGTCGAGGAAGTAAAGCGATAGTAGACATATTAAAAACCAAAAAAACACGATTTGTTGTTTTATTTAAACATATCGTGTTTCTTGGTTCAATTGTTTTTCTTTAATTTTTTGAAAAATAATTTATTTGGAATACTTACTATTCCTCATTGTCCCACTGTAATGCAAACTCGTGTAACTTATTTTGCAATACAGCTTTACTGATTAATTTGGTTTCATATTCTGCAATTAACGTTGGAGAAGCATGTCTATTCATCGCATATTGAACAACCTCCTCATCCTTCGTTTTGCAAATTAATATACCAATCGTTGGATTTTCGTGTGCTTTTTTTATGTTTTTATCCAATACTTCTAAATAAAATTGTAATTGCCCTAAATGCGAAGGACTAAATTCTGTGCACTTTAATTCTATTGCAATCATACAGTTAAGCGCGCGATGAAAAAGCAATAAATCCACACGAAAATCTTTCATTCCTACTTGCAAAGGGTATTCCTCTCCCATCAAACTAAAATCTGGACCAAGTTCAAGTAGAAATTTTTTTAGGTTTGCGACCAAGGCTCGTCTTAAATCTTTTTCTTTGTGATCATCAGGCAAATTTAAAAACTCAAAAACATAACTGTCTTTAAACCTCCCCTTAGTCTCGGGTAATTCTGTCAGCACTGCTGACAGTTTTTGATCAGCAAGCACTGTTCTTTCAAATGTTCCGACGTTTATTAACCTTGAGAAATCGCGCTCAGAGTAATGATGTTTGGCGGCTAAACGTAGATAAAACTCTTTTTCTTCAATAGACTTTGTTTTAGACAAAATATGTAAATGATTTGTCCACGTAATTTCTGTCAGCACTGCCGACAGTTCTGTATTCTCATGATAAGTCTCATAAAATTGCTTCATTCTCCATATATTACGCGCTGAAAACCCCTTAATTGTTGGTAGCTCTATTGATATATAGTCCGCTAGTTCTTCTACAATACGCTTGCCCCAACCATCATGTGTTATCTTATTAGATACATATTGTCCGATAGACCAATATAACTGAATAAGAGTTTTATTGACCTGTAACCACACTCTGGATTTAGCCTCAGTAATCATTTGATGCACTTTAGCAAAATCTGTCTGATTGTTTCCTTTTAATTCTTTGGCCACTTATAAATTCCTAAATATTATTAAATTGATATAATTAACACATCGGTTAGATGAGAGAACAAGCTACCCTCACAAACCACTTTTGCACTATGTTTATCATTTAGTCGCTTTAAATACTTCATACTATCACATAATCACACAAGTGCTTCAATGCTTCACCACTAAACACAACACCAAAACTACCTTGGAAACAATGATAAAACATGTATTGTCTTTATCATATTACCCACGGTTTCATATTGAAGGGAGAAGGGTTAAAGGTTTTTTCTTCCTCCTCTGTCTTTTTAGATTCTATATCGTTATTGTTATTATCCTCAATTTCATCTCTTTTAGAGGATTCATCATTATCTGAAGGTTTGGGTTCCATCGACAGTGGATTTGGAGCAACACTTTGATAATTCGTAACTTCATCTTTTTCTTGTGCTTCTCTGGGTACTGGCACTAGATTGTTTGCCAGTCGTTGGATGAATGCATCGTATAAGGCTAATGTGGGCAAGGTAATACGTAGAGAAAGTAAATTTCCTTTCTCATCTTGAATAGTTTTAATACAATCATTAGAAAGATGGTTTTCTTCTTTAAACTCATTAAATTCTTTTATAATCGCTGTCATGAATTTTTTTAATTCTTCTCTTTGTTCTTCAGTTAATTCATTAGGATCACAAAGTAATTTAATGGTAAGGGTCATTGATTCGCGATCACTCTCAACCAACAATAACCCTTTGGCAATCAACTCCGCAATTATTTCTGGGTCAAAACTAGACTCTAAATCAAATTCTTCAGAACCAAACTCACCTATTATACCACCTGGAGTCTCAATTGCTTTAGTTTGGTTAGTTAGAGAGTTATCTTCACCAAGACTAGATTTTTCTTCGGTTGTCTTATTAGAGGTGGTACTATCACTTCCACCACCTCCTCCGCCATGTCCAGAACAAAGGCGCTTAGGCGCGATTTCTTTAAAACAAGTCCGACAGCGTACTTTTGCTGCTTCAGCAGCAGACTCTTTTTTTTCTGCCTCTTTGCTTTTCTCTTTTTCTTTGTTCAATAGTTGTATTGTTAACGCAGCTGAAGAGATTTTTGGCTCACCCTCGGTAGTATGTTTGGTGAAATGCTGATTTTTATCTTTTTTCATGAGAAATACCAAATTCAAATTTATAAATAAAGGCTTAATTATACGAAAAAATTAACTTATCCAACTATCCAATGCATAACTTTAACGCTATTTTTACGAAAAAAAGTTTAAGCAAAAGAGAAATAATTAATCGCATAAAGTATAATTAATTATCATTCTATTTTTCAGTTAGTTTATGTCCTATACAAAGATGGCAAAGCTACTTTTGAAAGAGATCATGCGAAAAGCACAGATCCCAGGCGTATCAATTGCTTATCTTAATAGTGAAGGAGTCATTTCACCAGAGGCACTAGGACTCACAGATGGTTTCGGCCTGGTCAAAATGTCAAGCGATCCTACCCAATGCGAATTTCACAAGTTAGGGATTGGAACTAAAAACACATTAATTTTATTTAATGATGTTCTTTATTATGCTAACCAAATAACAAAAACTGTTCAAAAAATACCATTAACTGAAACAAATGAAGCAGCATTTAAAACATTGCAACAAAGCTGCACTGAAAGCTATAAATTAGCAGATGTTAAAGAACTCGAATTAATCGGGGATCTAACAGGCTATCGCCCACCTACAAAAGTAACACCAGAAACAGTTTTTGGGGCAGCTTCATTAAGCAAACCAGTATTTGCCTATGTAATACAAAAGTTAATACAAGCAAATGCAACTGACCAAGCAGAACCAGGGACAGGTAAATTTAATTTAGATGAGTTCAACCTGAATAAATTTGATTTAGATACTCCTCTTTTTCATATCCTCCCCTTGGAAGAATTAAGTATCGATGGAATGAAATTTGATATGTCTGATGAATCAGCTGTTGCTAGTGCTAAAGCGCTCACTGCAAGAATGGTATTATCTCATACAACAGGACTGGCTCATGGTGAAATGAAATTTCAATTCATAAAAAATCCTGAAGAAAAAGATGTAAAAGGAAAAGAGCATGGGTATTCGAACGTTGGGATTGTTTATTTACAACAAGTGATTGAAAAACTAACTAGCTCGGATCTCCAAACGCTAGCTAAGAGCAATGTATTTGACATTTGCGATATGACTCATAGCACTTATGAGCCAGAAAGAATATTTCAATCAGTCTTTCATGCTGACAAAGAACCTTTATTTAATGAAATACAACCTGGCCAGATTGTCATGCTTCATGGAAATGAGAGCTTAACAGCATACTGGTTAGAAAGTGGAAAAGTGGTTAATCGTTCATTTCCTGAAAAGGAAGTGCCAACTATTCTTGAAATGTTACCCGCCGTAGGTGAATCTTCAGTTGATTTGGATTTGATTAATGCGATTATCTTACAATACGAATGTAAAGAACCTAAGTCATGCGCCGCGAATACCTTACGTACTACAGCAGAGGATTATGCAAATTTCGTTAAACACCTAATCAATGATAACACTGTAGAAAATCCCTTCGTTCCGCATGCCTTTATGGTAAACGATAAAGGTCTGGCAGGAATGATTGGAGTTGCTAAGGGGAGTATACCAGATCCTGTTCTGGAACATGTTGCTTGGGGTGTAGGTTGGGGACTACAAACAAATGATGAAGGAAAGGTTATCACAGCCTATCATTCAGGCGACATGAATGATTTCAGAGCCTGGGTTGTAATAGATTTGCAGGATAAAGATAAGAAAAATGCTGTTGTTTTTTTCGCCAACTCTCATAATGGGCATATTCTCGCAGAGCAAATTATCCCTTCGGCAATGCAAATCCAGCATGCAGCTAACTATTTTTTTCCTAAATGGGGTTTTGCAAGAAATTTAACAGAGTTAGGTGGAAAAAATACTAGTTTCGGCATTAAGACCCTCCCTAGCCCTAATCCTCACCTGCAAGAAGAACAGGAAGGAAAAAAAGAGGTAGAAAAATTAAATTCCTCTGAGCAAGAATCCCCACTCCCAGAAGAAATAGAAACAAATGCCAATAAAAGCTCTATTACCCCATTTCAAACCACACCTAAATTGCCATGGGAACAATAATATAATCTCTACTGCATTGAAAATGCTACAAATAACCCATATTTTGAAACCTTTCTCAGTAAAATAAATACTAAATGAGCACTATTGCGCATTTCTTAAACTCGCATAGTTAACACCTCGGTTGGATGGGAGAACAAACTACCCTCACAAACTACTTTCGCACCATGCTTTTCATATAATCGATTTAAACTAGGTTTTAGCGTATCTAGCAAAACCAAGTCCGATCCTGCCGCAGCTGCTAAACGTTTTGCTTCTTCAATAATCTGCTTGCCAAACCCTAGTCCTCGATAATGTTTATCTACATAAACGTACATTAGTTCACGTGCACTTAATCCGCGTGGATTGGGAAATTCATGTTCCAATAGAGCAAACATCGCCACAGGTTGTCCTGCATAAGTGCCAATAGAGACATCATGACTCAACGAATGCATTACACCTTCACGATATTCAACTCCTTTGTTCCGTATGTATCCCCATTCCTCTTCAGCCCATTTAGCTGCAAGGGGAATATGCTCTATACAATCACTTAATCGTGTAAAAGTAAGTTTGTGCTTTGCTAACGCGGAACTAAACAATAACATTACAAATACCTCATTTTAATAGGCTAAAGCAGGTTCGACAGGAATCAATTTTCTTCGGCCTTGTTCACAAATCATTATGGAGACTAATCCTATAATTGCCCCAAACATATAATACCAAGCAGGTGAAATAAAATTATTGGTTGTATTTACCAGCCACATCATCACTATAGGTGTTGTACCGCCAAACAATGAAATACCTACATTAAAAGCAACTCCAAATCCACTATAACGATATTGATGAGGAAATAGAGAAACCATGTAGGCGTTGAGTGGTGCGTAAGTAATAGCAATCAAAATAGACATGAAAACTAATCCCATAGAGATCAAAACTACATTTGCAGTGGCAAGTAGAATAAAAATGGGAATACTCAAAAGCAACATGCCCACCATACCCAATCGAACTACTTTTAATAGCCCGATTTTGTCTGCTAACAAAGCAATAAATGGTTCAAGTGTGGCATCAACTGCTAAAGCTATGGTGATAATTAATGTAGCTAAACCAAGTGAAATATGAAAATAACTATGCAGGTATGTAGCAGTAAACACATAAGTTCCAAAAGTCATAATACTCACCAACCATGCTATCCCTATAATACCAACTACTGCCAGAGGTGCTTCTTTTAGTGCCGCCAGAAAGGGCAAACTTCGTTTATCATGTTGCGCAATATGTTCATATTCAGGCGTTTCAGCAACATGGGCTCGTAAATAAAAAATCAAAATACCAGCAATCAAAGCCAATCCAAAACCGATTCGCCATCCCCAGTCTGGCATAAATGAAGCCGTAAAGAATGAAGCGGCCAGGCCAGCCATAATCAAACCAGTACTGTAAGCTGAGCTGGTTAAACAACCATAAAATGCTTTGTTTTCAGGCGTAGCATGTTCAACAAGAAAAATAGCAGATCCAGTAAATTCACTACTTGCGACAAAACCTTGAATAACCCTTAACAACGTAATAAGAAGAGGTGCTGCGATTCCAATATATTGGTAAGAAGGAACGACGCTTATTAGAGCCGTAGGAATAGCCATTGCTAAAATACTTAGAGTTAAAGCACGTTTTCTTCCGAACTGATCACCAATATAACCAAAAAATAGTGAACCAATGGGTGCCAATAAATAACCAACAGCGAATACACCAAATGCACTTAAAAGCGAAGCAAATTGATTGTCGTTAGGAAAATAAGCCGCTGCAATAATTGGCGCGAAATAGCCAAACAGCGCAAAATCATACCATTGTAATGCAGTGCCAGAAACTCCAGCGAATAATGCCTTACTCGAAGAGGATATGTTCATCAGCAACTCCTATGCTCAACAAGTTATTAATACCCATTTGGTCACACTTAAAAATTTGCCAGTCTAATAAAGCGACCCCACCAATTTTTTTATAAAAATGCCTGGCCTCTCGGTTATTTCGAGATACCCACCACTCTATTCTTGAACAGTTATAAGCAGCTGCTTTACATGCAACATACTTGAATAAAGCACACCCAATACCTTGACGCCGATACTTAGGAGAAACATATAAATTCTCAATATAAATTCCCCGCGTTACATTGACGCAAATGTTATTTTGGGTGTAATTAAACATCACCAAACCACAAATTTCTTCTTCCACCAAAGCAACACCGATGAAATGGTGAGGCTCATCACAAAAAAGAAGTTCACCAAGCTGTAATTCCGTTATTTTAATTTTATCCAGAATGTTCTCATACTTTGCCAGTTCCAGGATTATTGCATAAATTTGATTCAAATACTCGAATTTTGCTTGAATTATTGTCACCATAGGATATCTTAATAAGGGTTGTAAATAATGTGATCATAAACTATGAACATGGATATAGTACTTATTCCTGGAGCGTTAGCAACTCCAAAGATCTGGAAGCAACAAGAACTTTTTCTTCAGCAGGACAAAAAATTAAGGTACGTTGATGTGCTTGACAGCGATTCGATTGAAGAAATAGCTAATCGTTTCATTCCACATGCCCCTAAAAAATTTACTTTAATTGGATTTTCGATGGGGGGTTATATTGCCCTTGAATTGTACCGGCATATTCCAAATAGCATAGAGAAGCTTGTTTTAATTAATTCTGCGGCCAAATTAGTATCTGAAAAAGGTCGATTAGAGCGTGAACGCTCACTTGATTTAATGAGTAAAGGAAAATTTGATTTCTTAATCAAGCTCATCTTTAAAAATTCAATTTTTGATAAACAAAAGCATAAGGAGCTATTGCCTCTAGCCCAAGAAATGGCAATGAAGGTTGGGGTCGAGAATTATAAAAATCAACTCAACGCCATTTTAAATAAACCAAATCATTCAACTTTATTACCTTTAATTGAATGTCCGACACTATTAATAGCCAGTAAAGAGGATAATGTCATGCCTCCTGAGCGTTCAGAGCATATGGCAAAGAATATAAAACACTCCAAACTCATTTATATTGAGCAATGTGGCCACATGGCTATGTTGGAGCAACCGGAAAAAATGAACCAAATATTAAACGATTGGCTGTAAGTACTACTGCTGTTACAGGTGTAGCAATGCATAGCGTTGATGAAGATGGAACTATTTGTGTTAACTTAAATGATTATAATGAGTTATCAGACTCAATTCGGTTTCGTGCTAAAATTGATCACTTAACTGAGAAATTAAATTGCCCAAAAGAAATATCTAATTTTTCCATTTCAATGCTTTTTCACGGCGGTCAACGATATTACATTTCCAATCTATATCTTTGGGCTATTCCGTATAGAACTGAAGGATTGTATCGTGGAGATGTTGATCACGACCGCAGTATTTATAATGGCAAAGAGTTTTTTATTCAGCGAGATATAAAGTATGATGCGATGCAAATTCCCATTATTCAAATATTGGAAGCCCGTTACAGATTAAACACCACATTCGCTATGATTCGTCAATGCGATGAATGCGATTTAATTGTAGAGGCTTATCATTCTGAAAAAATAGCAGATCCCCAAAAGCTTTACTACCAAGTCAGAGATACGTTTGAACAATTTATATGCCTTTTTCTTGATGCGATGTTGCCTGAAATAAAAACGGCTCTACCAAATCAAAAATGGTTAGCGCTGTTTAATGATCAAGAGTTCAGAAACAATGTAATTATGCGAAAAGCAGTTAAAAAAACACTATCCCAACTCACGCCAAGAGAACTGCAATGCTTAACTATGATTTCCAAGGGTATGACTATAAAAAAAATCTCTGAATACCTCCATCTATCCAGTGAAACAGTAAATACCCATGCCAAATCAATACGAACTAAAATGAACTGCGTTAATATTACCGAAGCGGTCTCAAAAGCATTTCGTTTAGGACTATTATCGTAAAATACCCAAATTTGGGGATAGGATATCTTGCTGAACATTTTATACTCCACCATGTTGTCATAATATTTACACGGAGTTGTAACATGGGATGTATTTTAGAATTTAACGATGGTTTTCGATTTGATTTTGCTCAAAATAAATGTAAGCAGAAACTATGGATTGATATTTTACTACGATTTAGCAAGTCAAATATCGAACATTTAGCACACATTATTGACGTTCCAGTTAAAACATTAGTTCAAGTTCACCAGGGAAAATCTTACCTAGAAGATGAAGCAGCTAAATGTTTGGGGCAGTTGTTCTTAGTCACATTTTGTGACTAAGAGTTATCCTGAAACATGCCAATTAAAAGGACATATAGTCTTTATCTTTTTTAGATTACGGGTAACTTTCAACTCGCGTAGTTCTACGTATTGATACATCTTCCTACCTATTTGTATACTTATTGTATCGTTTATGTTTTGGAAAATAGAAATGAATCAGCCTCTGCGAATTTTTATTGTTGGTCATCATGGAGCAGGCAAAGCGTTACTTGCGAAGAATGTAGCTCAATCATTAGGATGGCGATTTATTGATGCAGATTTGGGATTGGAATCTCATACTGGCCGTCACTTGTCTGAAGTTCTCGGCAGCCAAGGAAGTCGTGCTTTTTATGATTGTCAATTTGAAATTTTAGCTTCCCTATGCACCCAAGAGCATATCGTCGTGACAACCGATCCTAGTGTTGCTTGCTCCGAAAAAAATCGCCAATTATTGTGCCAAGAAATGACCGTATTTTTGGATGTTAGTACGCCAGTTCAAGTCGAACGCACTTCACGCAATGCAATCTATTTATTACCTGTAGCAAGTTTGCATGATTTTTTTGATCAATTGCATCATGAACGCGATAGTTTATATAAAGAAGTAGCTACACTGACAATTCAGGGTGATGATGGCAAATTAGAAGATCATACACATTCTATTGTTAAAGCTATTTTAGGAAATAAAAAGATACCGTCCAAACCAAGTTTAAGATCAACTTTAGAGAAAAAAGATAGGACACTATTCCATAAAATATCTCATACAAAAGTTGATTTGTCTGAACAACAAGCCATATACCTCAAGTTACTAGCCCAAGGAAAATCAGCTAAAGAAATTGCACGCGAGGCCCATGTTTCTTATAGGACGGTTGAAGGTACTATTGCCAAATTGATAGAATCCTTAGGTTGCTCTTCAAGTAAAGAATTAATTGCTTTATATCATGAACAATCATGAACTAGATTCATAAATTCTTTTAACCGACCACTTAGCTTCCCATGCCTCTGTACTAACATAAATCGAGTTGGCTCACAGGCGAGTCTCAGCCTATATTGGGCTAGTGCCTCATAAATACACCATAACACCTGCGCCAATTTAAGTGCCTCTAATAAGCGCTCTTTAAAATCAAAGTTAATATAATTTCCAAAATAAGCGTCTATAAGCTGTAAATACGCCTCATCTTTATCTGTTATGACATGGTGCGTTTTGACTTGCCGTAAACACCCCACCAATGAAAAAAATGGATGTGAAATGACTATTTCACCCAGATCAATAAATGTAATGTGTTGTAATTGTTCTTCTATCAGGATGTTATTGTCATGAAAGTCACATTGAACCAATGTTTCCTGGATAGCGTAGTCAGATAATTGTTTACATAAACTGGAAACCTTTGGAAGTAGTGTCTCTAATTCATCAATGTCTACTTCTGAGAGTCCATCGACTAACAAGATCTCTTTTTGTGAAAGCAATTGTATGTATAAATTCGGTAATTTATCCAATCGCCAATCAGGAACCCCCATATCAAAAAACGCATCGATACGATCTGCAACCACTATCTGAAGTAATGAAAATTGCTCCATAGCGTGCCTGAACAAATTGACATCAAATCTTTTTCTCAAAATTTCTCGTAATGGCCTACCTGCATCTTTCATCAAAAAACAATGAAGCTCAGTATGGTGTGCAATAACCTCTGGGACAGGGGCTTGAAACTGGGTATACAAAACCTGCGTAATAAGAGCTTCTAATGCAAGCTGTTCTGGTGTTTGCTTCAGATAAATAATGCCCTGATCTGTTATAAAGCGCATGACATAAGACCAAGGAGTATCTTGTACCTTTTCTAGTACGCTGCTCTTTAATTTGAACCCAAGAGACTCAAGGGTATTATAACTCCATTCAATGATCTCTTTATTTGGACTGTCTTGATTCAATTCAGTGATCCTTTGTTTTTGATTTCTCTTGACGATGATCCTTCATCACTTCACTAATAACCCCTAACCACGCTTGTTTGTCTGTATTACTGGAAGTCGCAATTCCTGAAACCAAAATTAATGCTTTCCATAATGCCCAAGCACGTCCTCTAGCTACTGTAGCTTTATCAAGATTTAAGGTTTTAAAAAATACTTCACGGCTTTTTCCCTCAAAAAACAACCAAGCAATAGCAAGATCGCAAGCTGGATCACCCACAGCCAATTGCCCAAAATCAATAACTGCGCTTAATTGGCCATTACTTACCAGGAGATTTCCTACACTAATATCACCATGTACCCATACTGGCTCAGCTTGCCACTTACTAGACAGAGCTATCTCCCATATTTCTGTCGCTAAAGAGGCATCAATATCATTTTTTAATAGTTCTATTGCTTGTCGTGTTTCAGCATCATAAACAGCAATATCGCCACCGCGATAAAAACTTTGAGAGCCAGCAAGTGGACCATTTTTTACATCAATGCTCTGCAATACTTTGAGGAACTCTGCCAGTTGAACAGCAAATTGGGATAAATCGTCAATTTCGCAAGTTGCAGCAGGATTCCCTGGAAGCCAAAGATTAATAGACCATGTCCACGGGTAATTATCTTCTGGCTTTCCAAGCGCAATCGGTGTAGGTATGGGGAGAGGAAGATGTGGAGCAAGTTTAGGCAACCACGTCTGCTCTTTCTCTGCTTGACCTGCATACACCATGGCACTTGGCATACGAATAAGCATCTCTGTACCTAAGTGAAATGTTCTATTATCCCAACCACTATTTTGCACGGGTTCAATAGGTAAATGACGCCACTGCGGGAACTGTTTGTCAATCAAATATCCTGCTAATGCTTTATCAATAATTATTTTATCTGTCATTGCTGCGTACCACAATTTGTATATTGCTAAATAAAACATTCGATTTTAGCACAAACAAGCTCACTTAATGTAAACTAGGGTAATGCAAAAAAATGTGCTTTATTTATGAACTACTCGCAACAATCTCATAGAAATATGATCAATATTATTGTTGAGCATCACTTTAAGGAATTACCAAAAAAAATTAGCCGTATAACGATAGGTATTTGCAACGAAGTGTATCGTATCGCTTTAGACGATCGTGAGATTATTATCCGTTTGAGTTCTACGGATAAGTATTTGCGTGGGTCTGAAATTCATATTCCTGAATTTAAACAACTAGGCATTAAAGTACCGGAACTATTAGCTTCGGACTATAACCAGACCCTCATCCCCCTTTGTTATCAAATTCAAAGTAAAATAGAAGGGCAAGATTTAGGTATTGTGATTGAATCATTAAATCACACCGAGCTTCTGGGACTAGCACGAGAAATTGCCACCATTTTTCGGAAGGTTAAAACATTACCAGTAACCACACAATTTGGAGTAATTTGGGGTGGTGATAACGATGTGAGTGATAGCTGGTCAGCGCGAATGAAATTATGGATACAAGAGTCTATTGAGCATGGACGTTTAACAGGGATAATGAATCAACAGTTTGAACGTATTGCAAAAGATGTTTACCGTGATTACGAAGCATACTTTGATTCAATAAAACCAAGCATGTACTACGGTGATATTTGTTCAAAAAACGTCATGATACATCAGGGAGTTTTCAATGGATTGGTTGATTTAGATGGGTTAACACAAGGAGATCCTCTAGAAGCTTTGAGTCGGATCAAATTAAGCTGGTATGGCACATCTCATGGCGAATTTTATTATAATGCACTTATTAAAGAGCTTGAATTGACTCAATCCGAACAACAACTAATTATTGTATATGCTCTACTTAATCAGCTCTCTTGGATGTGTGAAAACGGCATTCAGTTTAACCAAAATACAAAACCCATTGTTAGTTGGGAAAAAGCAGAGGCCGATAAAAATATTCTTCTCCAATTAGTATCTGCTCTTAATATTAAATAATAAACAGGAAAAACATGCTTAAGCTGTTACAAATAATAATCATTTCATTCATTGCTAATAACGTTAGCGCATCATCACAACCAATCGATGTAAAACCTCCTATTGTTGATAAC
>ERZ778024.2847-NODE-2847-length-13853-cov-40.725612_pt1 | contig 13853 bp, 4 predicted proteins | sample MGYA00375754_ERZ778024 | MGnify/ENA primary metagenome ERZ778024 (study PRJEB29350, sample SAMN05389827) | bioreactor metagenome | isolation source: Thiocyanate bioreactor | place: South Africa: University of Cape Town | collected 2014-02-18 ... | reverse complement strand
ACTACGATTCACAATTATGATACTCTTTTTGTGTACTCAAAAAATGAGTACAGGGTATATCAAAATTATAGACCCCCCTCATGTATACAATGTAGAATGTTTATTTTATTTCCAAGACGAATGATAAAGATCAGTTAATAGTATGAGTATATAGGTGTGCTTACGCATTATTAATTTTACTATCTTTCTTTCCTCTCTCTCCTTCTTTGAAAGAGAAAAATTGGTAGAACTAAAAACTGATTGTATCATAATTATTGACCCCCTTTAGAAAATTAGAGATTTACTTTAATTTCACAATGTGTTAAGCTTTACTCTTGTGAGACGAGATCATATTAATTTCTTTTTCAAATATCCGTTATATTTACAAAATAATTTAGAGCTAATTTGCTTCGAAAAAACAAATCCAAATCCAAATCTTGCTCTAACAAATACCAAAGGTTTGAGTTTGTTGCATACCTAATATCTTTCTACTAATACAAAAAATTCAGTGTTGTCATTAATGAGATTTAATATGCGTTAGTGTAAAGACCAGGATATTACAATCTGTTTGCTATGGATCGAAAGTTAATAAAAAAATAATTTCTTCGAAGATAAAGAGCAGAATCTTCGATAAGTTTCTGAATAACTCGGTGAAATTTGTCACGAATACCACTTTCAGTGAATAATGTTTCCCGCGAATCAGATAAAGATCTCGTTTCAATACAACTAAGATTTAATAAAGATTGAAGAACAGCTCGGTCCGTGAAAGATATTTGAGATGAAAAATGATTACTCATAGGTAGAAGATGCTGATGTACTTCAAATAAAGATATCGTATCATTTTGAACAAGTCGAACAATGAGTTCAAATATAGATTGAACAGATAGAGATTCTATATCATTTAATGCCGAGTCCAAACAAGATAATAGACGTTCAATTGTATCTCGATCGTGTATTTGTTTGATATGTTCAAGATAATTCCATGCATCATCTAATTGAACAGATTCCAGCCATTCGAACATGTCAAGAAGATCTTTGTTAATTCCAACAAATACTGTATAGAATTCCAAAACCATCTTTCGATCAGATGGATGATTTGTTTGATAAAAATAAGAAACAGATTCTTCGCCAAACATTTTTTCATCAAATGTACTCGTCTCTATAGCATTACGAAATCTATCAAGATTGCTTTTACAAATTTCCAATGCTAGACTAACATAGTTAGGCATGGGATCAGCAAGATAATTGATATTTTGTTTTTTTGATAAATAACAATAGAATTCCGGAATAAATCTATTAATAAATTGAAGAAGAATTTCGATATCTTTAGTCACTAATGATTTCCAATTTTCATACAATGTCAATTGTAATATTAGATTATATCTTCGTTGATATGTCAGACTTTGATGATTGTCAAACCAATGGAGTATTGTTTCGTATCTTAGAGTTGAATAATGTGAAAAAATACAACAAAGACCAGCTCGAATGGACACAATTTGTGATGTTGATGTTTTGAAAATATCTAATAGTCTATTTTGTACTTGCTCTGAAAGATTTTGAGTTTGATTCGATGATTGACATTGAAGGAGATAATTTCCATAGGTTAATAAACAAATCACTAGGACATCTTCGCAATATTCTTTCGAATTAAGAATCATTTGTTCTAAATGAACGATTGTTTGATTTTGTTTAAAAAAACATCCTCGATGAGTGAAACCAGCAGTAAATATTGCATTGAGACCGGTTAGAATAGCTCTTTCAATTAATGGATATTGTTGATTCGGAATAAATGTTAAAATCCATTGATAAAATTCTATTGAGAATTCAGTTGGACGTGTTGATTTATAAGCAATAACAATCGATAATTGAATGATCCATTTGATTATAGTTGCAATATGTTCTTCGTTGATTGATTGAACAAGATATTGTTTTATATAAAATTCTAAATCTTTTGAACAACCGACAATCATCAGTAAATATGGCCTTGAGTTTCTATCAGAACGTTCGAATTCTAAATTGAAAATGATTTCTAGAACTTCTTGACAACTGATCCATAGCTCTATTTGTTCGAAATAGGGAACATTTTTATGTAGAAGAATCAAAATTTCACGAATAATGGACGAATCTTTTGGTGGGAAAGTAAATAATTTGTAAAGGAAATGTTTTAGTTTAAATTCTTTGTCGAAATCAATCAATTCACGAATAAGATTGGTTAAATCAGAAATATGTAAACCTTCTTTAATCATTTGTAGTACGGCATAATATGCAAAAAAATTCAAATCCATATTCATTCGATAAACGATCCACTTTTCAATGATTGGCAAAGCTTTTTTCTCTATTTCTATGCAAAAAGAAAGATCTTTCTGGATTTGATTCAATTCTTTTTTGGTTAAGATTTGAAGATGATTTTCTATCCATACAGCTACTAGATAACTCATTTTCTTCTCACATTTAAATAATGTATTCCACGATTGACTTGAAGGTAAAATATCACATTTGTATAATTTTAAGATTTGAACATCGAATGCTAATTCAGTTAGATACATCGATGAGAGGAGAATGAGATTCGATGAATCAAATTTTGTTTGACGAAGATAATATTCCAAATAGATTGTTGAATAAAATTGACAAAGATTAGATAGATTCTTGATTTTCTTGAATAGTTGGAATAGATATGGTGAAAGAATTGAATTGTCAAGAGGTTGTAGTGCAACAAATACTGCTTCGCATTCTTCGATTTGTTCATTAAAACAACTTTCATTTATCTTTTCACTGATGAAATCAATCATCTGTGGACAAATCATTTGACATCGAATAAATAAAAGAATCGACATTGACAATGAAAGATTAGGTAATAAAGATTTGAACAGATCAATGATTTCAATTTTCAATTCATTTCGTTTATCTTCATTGAAAATACATGGATCTTTCATATTTAAAATAATAGTCAAAGCAATTAGTTTTAGTATTGGATTAATAATAATTCGTATTGTTAAATATATTTCTTCTTCATTTCGATCAGATGAGAACTTTTCTTTTGTTAAAAGTCGAGCAAGACAAATCGATCCAGTAAAAAGTCGTAAATCTTTCTGATCGTTATCTTGCATAGTTTTTGCTTCATTGATACGTTGACGTTCAATATCAATGAGAATTTGCCAATCATTTGGTTGATCAAAATCAATTCGATCTTTCATCGCTTGAAAAAATTGTATACAATCTTTATTTGGAAGTCGAATAGATTTACATTTTTCAAAGAGTATCAAACCATAGTTTTCTAACATCATATTCTTCAACATTGGCATTAATAATAAGATAGCCAGATAAAAATTGGCATTATATCTACTAATGGTATCTAAGTATGTTAAACAATGTGATAAGAGTAGAATCATGCATGATGAATCTATTGAATTTGAAATAACATACGAATATAATGGTTGAAGAGATTGAGGAAGAAAGGTAAGTAAAAAGAAGGGTGTGTCTTGGAATCTTTGTAAAGGATGAATATTTTCAGTCATCTGTTGAATTTTTCTATCGATAATTTCATGAGAAAATTCTGGTTGACATTCTAAATATTGACCGAAGTTTTTTTCATGAAAAATATCCAAGCGAAGCCAGTCTGATGTTGAACCGATTTGCAGTTTTCTCCAAGCAGATGCACATGACAAGGAAAATGCTAAGCATTGTTCATTGGATTGATCGGACTGGACTAGAAATTCCTTGATGACAGATTCGATCGTTGATAGGTTTAATGAGACATCATGTCGATCAGATGAGAAGAGCGTTTTCAACGAAAACCAAACCTCTTGGAATCTTTCGATAGCAAATCGAAATGCTTGATAAGATTGATATTTTTCATAGATCGATACTTGCGAAAGTCCTTGTAAACAAATTAGAGCAATGAATGTATCAATAATATCAACAGATATGTTCGATACGCAACTATTTTTCAAAGACTCTTCGTATTGTTTGATTAAGATTTGAATTTTAATCGAATGAATTTGATTTTCATTGGATAGATAATTACGAATTGGTGCTAATATACACGAATAACGATGAATTTTCTTGATAGAAAAACGAATTTCTTTGTCATTTTCTAAATATAATCCACCACATACAGCAATAATTATCGAAAGTATCAAAGGATGAATATTGTCTGAAGAAGTCAATGAAGAGTTTTCAACTTGACACATATCCATAGATAATTGATTTGACGATGCAATTCGTCGTAAAGTTTGATCGAGAATCAATTGAGCTGTTGGATTATCCGTATGGAGTAATAAAATTTGTTTACAGATAATTCTTGAAATAATACTCGAATCTTTGTCATTGATTTTCTCCTTAGACTTAAAAATATTTTTTAGTAGATATTCGCAAAATTTGAAGAAAGAGTTTTCATTCTGTAGACGTAATTGTATCCATTCAATAATTACATCTTCTTTCAATTGAATTAAATTCGGGATAAAATAAGTTGCTACAAATAAACTCGATGGATGATCAAATAAACTATCGAGTGCAGTACAAAGAAGTTGATTTGAAGGTAATTTTTGTAGTTGATCAAGAGCATCAAAGAAAATCAGTGTTCCAAAAGGAATCGCATAGAGTTCAGTTGATGAAACAAGGAACTGACAGAATTGTTCATAATTATCTATGGACCATTTCCAACTAATCCAACCAAGAACGAAAAGAATCGGCTCACGAAAACGTGGATTAGTCACAACGAAAAGAATTCTTTTGGCAATGGATTCAATCGAAGATTCTCGGAGAAATGATTGTGAAACAAAATATTCTTGAAATGTTAAATGTAGAAAAGCAAATACTTGTAAACCACGTTCAACTAGAATACCAACATCTGAGTCTAACGAAGAAATTAATTCTTTGGAATAACTATGCAATTTTTGACGGTTAGCTGATGGAAAATATTGTTTTAAAGTTAAACAACACACATTTTCCATATCAAAGGTATCAATCAATCCGGATGAAGATTTAACATGTAGATAAAAAGCAAGATCAACTAGAAAATGAATCAACATATCTTTGGAAATATTTGATTTTTGTCTGTCCCATGAAATAAACGTTGATTGTATCACATGATGATAAATTTCGATTCGAGATTGACAAGTAAATTGTCTCGATGATCGAAATATTGATACGCAAATTAGAGATAATAATAATGGGTTCAATTTGAGTGATTGAAAATGATTTTTAAAGATCATGTCAATAGCATGAAATCTTTTTTCTGAACTAGCTTTCAATCTCTCTCTGAACATTCCAGATATTTCTCTCTGAACGATGTTGAGAACTTCATTCTCCACTTGTGACATCCATAGATATGCAAATTCTTTTGCTTTAATATTATCCATCGATGAAAGTGAACAATGAAAGATCATACCATCACGAAGTGAATTAAATTGATAACCAACAATACGACTGGTCATAATTATTTGATTTCCCAGAGATTGACCTGCATATTCCAAATCAAAAATAGTACCATTTAAATGATAAGAATCTTCAATATGACTGATTTCATTGTCAAATGCTGAGAGAAAAGTTGATGTTCGTGCATATTCATCAATAAATGTTCGAACAAGATCAACGATTTTACCTCGATATGCAACATCAGAAATTTCATCAAGTCCATCAACAAGAATCAAAGCATGACCATGATATACTAATTCTTTCAAAGCAATATCCTCATTTTCATCACAATAAGATTTTGCGAGCCATGTATGTTTACCAATATAATCTAGTAATGTTTTTGTCGGATGTTCTTCAAGCCATTGGACAAACTCGCCAATTCGAAGCAAAATTGGAATACGGACAAAACGAATGCTACCATCGATTCTTCGTTCAAGTTTTTCAATCCACTGACGCGTTTCATTAGCGCAAGTATGCATAATCTGTCGGAGAACAGTGGTTTTTGCACTTCCAGGATCACCCAGAATAACTATCCATCTATCACTAAGTAGAATATGTTCGATTCTTTCGACTCCAGAAATTTGTCGAAATTGCAATTGTTCAGTCGAAGGTTGGAAATTACTAAAAGTGGTATTAATACTTTCATTTGAACGATCATATTGAGGAAATAAGGGAGAGAGATTATTCAGTGATTGATTCGAGCATTTGATAGGTATTTCAATACATTTCAATTTTTTTTCCAGATTATTTCGTGTCTCGGAAGTGAGATAAAATTCTACTAGATCATCGATATTCTCGACAAGACCTTGTACTTGAATTTTTGAATGAAATAAAATACATTTATTGAGATACTTCTTGTAGACTTCTTCGTGTTTAAATAATAATTCATTCAAACTTTTTCGTTCTCCGAAAGTTTGTTGAAATTCTATCTGTCGTTGTTCCAATTTAGCTTCTAATTTCATTCTTTTGACAAAATTTAACCAACTATGACTTTGAGTTTGCTGATCATTTGAATGATGCAATATACAGAGAACATCGTTATGTACTGCGAGCCAAAAGTTCTCTACTGATGCTCTTTTGTAATTCATCAATCGTTTCAATTGCCGACAGAACAATCGAACCCAATCAGTTTTCGATGAATCCAATTCAAGTAATCGACTAAGATCATCTCGCGTATCAATTAACGCAGAATCTTTCAAATTTAAGTACGACTTTGACGATGATTTTAACGTCTGATCGATCATGTCTATTGCTTGTGTAATTATTTCATTCGTCATCAATCTGATCATCAATAAATAAATAAGAACTTACATTTATTCTATCAATTCGATTTACCTAATTCTATTGCGAATATTACATTTTCAGAAGAAATTTCATTTTTTGTATGCTGTTGCGCGAAAGAAGAGTAACTAAGAAAATGTGATGTTAAAGTAAATTTTTTTCTTTTCTTTTTTCAGTCAACAAAAGCACAGAAGAGAATAATAAAAACATCCAGAAATTTGGTTAAAAGCATTGATTCAGCTTCTTTTCTTTCATTTCACTGTACAGCCTCAAAATACATAAAAAATATTAGGTTGGCAGCAAATTTTTTGCGTTTTTTTCGAAAATTTAATTTTTATCTTTTAACTCGGAGAATACAATTAGCTTTGACCGATATATGCTCCATCAGTATCTATGACTTGTTGCCAACGTTCCGGTAGAGAAAGGATCCCACGCTCGTAGAAGTCCTTGGATTTTTGATTGAAGAAAGTGTCAATCTCGATTTTGATATCGGTCTCGTCGTTGAATTTTTTCTCCCATAAATAACAAGTAGCGCTCATCCACTGGATTCGCTGACCCTTTTCTGAAAGAAAAGCATATTATAATGCATGAGAATATGTTACACATTATAATAAAAATTTTATTAAATGATTTGGGTCGATCCATGGGCATTCAAGTACGACTTTGCAAAGTATTTTTTCCGATTTTTGTCGACAGAAAAATCAAAACATTCGAAAAAAGGTCATAGGTCGAAAAAAAGAAACATTTTTCGTCGAAATCATGAAGTTCTGGATAATTTTCTCGGAATATGCACATGTATATATGGTGCGCTCGGTGCCATGCTGGTAAATGATCTCAAAACGTTCGAAACTGAGCGCTTTTATCGTTTCTTCTCTATGAGAACGATACAAGCATGATAAGACGTGTTTGATGAAGAAAAAAAAGCATAATTTCGAATGGACTAATGAAGTTATATGCGGCTTTCTTTGAAAGATTCTGAATGAAATTTGACAATAGCCAATAGCTATCAACATGTTCTCATTTTTTCAAAACCAACGTCTTTTTGCTGTTCCTATGTGATGGAAACCACAGTTTCCTATCTGGTGAACTGGGAGCTGAACCGTTCCGGCTACCGCGGTAATTTTTCTCGATTTTTTAAAATTTTTAACGAACCAGAACCAGATATTTTTTACTCTTAGAAAATTGTCAGATTCCAGTGAAAATCATGTCCGCATATGTTTGTAAGCGTACTGAAGCCGGCAATATCAGTCATATCGATTAATTTTGCTTAGTTTTCGAGATTGGATTTAATAAAAAATAGCGATATAAAAAATGGTTATTTGTTTCGTTCGAGGGTGAAACGATAAGTTTAAAACATTTTTGTAAGACGTAATTTAACTCATTACAAATCAATTCTTTTGATAAAAAAGAACATCGTGATGAGATTTCCTAACGAAATGACATACAACTCAATGAAGATAAGGGTGTAAAACGAAAAACTGATTCCAACGGACAGTTTCAATAAAAAAGTCGACGACATGGGACACATTCAGCAAAAACAACTTTGAAGTACTCTCACCCTCAAATCTTTTCATTTGTAGTTCAGTGATGTTCGTGTAAAGCCATTTTTTGTTGGTTCCGAACAACAAAAAGACGTTGGTTTTGAAAAAATGAGAACATGTTGATAGCTATTGGCTATTGTCAAATTTCATTCAGAATCTTTCAAAGAAAGCCGCATATAACTTCATTAGTCCATTCGAAATTATGCTTTTTTTTCTTCATCAAACACGTCTTATCATGCTTGTATCGTTCTCATAGAGAAGAAACGATAAAAGCGCTCAGTTTCGAACGTTTTGAGATCATTTACCAGCATGGCACCGAGCGCACCATATATACATGTGCATATTCCGAGAAAATTATCCAGAACTTCATGATTTCGACGAAAAATGTTTCTTTTTTTCGACCTATGACCTTTTTTCGAATGTTTTGATTTTTCTGTCGACAAAAATCGGAAAAAATACTTTGCAAAGTCGTACTTGAATGCCCATGGATCGACCTGTGATCGTCAGGAACAATACGATGAGAACAAGAATGCTCAGCAGGATTAGACATGGTTCAATAAAAGAGTAATGGTTCGTTTTAAGAATTCAAACACAGGTCGGTTCAATCGCAAATGAAAACAACGAAAGAAAAAGCACTATTTTCTAATTATTAATTATCATTCTTTTTTTTCGTTGAAACATGGTGAGAATCATTGAGAATAGTTCGATCTGAGCTCAAGTGCAATAGAAATCAGTTCATCATATAATCTCTTTCCAATTTATTGTGTGCTTTCATCAGCGTAAACAAATTTTTAGATTTTAATTTTAGAATTCTACGGTTCAATCCACTTTAAATTGAAACCAGTTTTTTCATCATTATTTTTAGCTAAATAATGATCTACTTTCATTTTTTCGGTACAGCTCCACGTGCAATAGATACCATTGGTTTTGTTTTATGTTGAGATGTATTTGTCAATACTTATCAATGGGATCTATACGTGGTAACCGTATAAAGTTTATTATTCTATTTTTGACATTTATAAATAAAATATTTTATCACTCTCATTCTCTTCTCTCTCCCCTCTCTACTCTCCGCTCTCTTTAGTCTCTACTCTCTCCCATGATAAACAGCGTGAGAAAGAGAAAAAAAGAAGGAACAGAAAAAAATGCATTACAATTGAAACTGTATCTAAGAGAGTGGCAAGAATATAAGGAAATATAGAAGAAACGCTTGTGGCACTACTAACAGATGAAATAACTAGCAGTTTCTTTTTAATTGCGAGAAAAACAGTTCTAAAGAAAATAAGAAAAAATAGACGGACCGAGCTAAATATAATGTACTAACAACGATAGCAAACGAGTTATTGCGTGTACATTGATCGATAATCATTACATAGAGAAACAGCAAAATAATATCTCATATATATATATATTGTAGTTCAAACACAAAATTATAGTGTGTTTCAAACCATCAGAAAATCATCAAACAGTCAAATACATAATTTACTGCAAGAACGGTTATGAGCACTAGAACCTCTCTCAATAATTCATTTCAAAGAACTATTATCGATAATATGATAATAAAGTGCATTTCAGCACGATGTTATTGTTGTTCGAAGACGATTTTTTTATCGTGATTCATTGTCATCGTTTAGTAGCAAATCTGAAACGCAGTAGAGTTTTTCATTAGCCATACATATGATAAATGCACAAGTGTTTATTTTTGAATATACAAATACGATAGCAGAGAAAGCAAATGAACGAAAAGAAAAGAAAATAATATCATAGAAAGAGAGCTAGAAAATAAAAAATCTTTGGTGTATCTACTCGAGAAGTGAATACATCTTTTCGAGTTAATTCAAGATCTCTGTTCAGCCTTCTCTGCTTACGGAAAATACTACTTGAGGACGATGATTGACTATCACATGTTTGGAAAACATGTTGAGAAAAAAAAACAGCGTATGGAAATTCATCCTCGTGTAAAGACGTCAATCTATACTTTTGATAATTTCGTCTTTGAAATAGACATCGTTATATCTCATTCTGTTTGTTTACAATCGATATCGTTGTGCCAATTCTGATTGATCTTAGAAGAGAAGAAAAACGAATATCAATGTGAGCATAGTCAAATGCATGTTAGTACCAATTCTTTGTGTTTATCAGTCGGTAAATAATCAGAAAGTTCATTTTATGCTCAATAAGATAGTATCTTGCTAAGTCATAGATCGAGTTCACCCGTTTAAATGTACTGGTCATGTGACATATTTCTCGTTGCTTATTTAACACAGTGTCTTAGTTAATGATTTGCATACATCACATTGATGTTCACCGAAAACGTTCTATTCGACGAATAATAGCTGATGAAAACATTTGTAAATAAACCATCTATATTAAATAAGCTCGTTGAATAACTGAGAAAACTGGACAGAAGTCAAACGACAGATTCAATTCGTTATTGCTGATGAACTTGTTTGAAAAATGCTTCTAAGCACTAGAAATATTGTTGATCTGCACTATCAAAATAAAAAAATGGAATAGTCTACCATGAGATTTTTTTTCTTCGCAATAGTATCTCAGAAAGACCTTTCAGAATTTCCGAACTCACAAAAAGACATCAATATTCTTCACATCCAAGATTTAAATACCGAATAAAAATTTTTCGTTCGTTGCCCAATGTGAGAAAAGTTGTGTTATTATACAGTTGGCGATCTATTCGCATTTTCAACCACCTACAACTTAGGAGACTAAAGAATATTTGATCATTTCTCGACTAAGAGATCGAATAAAATCTCTGGACAATTAGAAACACAAAAATCAATTCAGTATCAAATACTTTTTATGTTTACAGTTTTAGAAAAAGCTTTCAATGGAACTTTCTTTCAAATTGAATACTGTTAAGAAATATTTCAAATTGAATACCGATAAGAAAAGAGTAGCAATAATAATAAATTATGTCAAATCGAATGTATCATAAACATCTAATTTGAGCTGAATATAAACAAGCAGTAAATGATGATAATAATAAATTTTCATTTTGAGTTCAATGTAAACAAGCAGTAAGTGATGATAAACATCAATTGCATCAAATCGAATGTATCATAAACTTGAAATTAAATTGAATATAATTATGAAGTATCTCATTAGGTAATATCTTCTCTACTTGCTACTCTCGAACAAGGAAGAAGGAAAGAAATTTCGGAAGTCGTAATTCATTGGTGTATGAATAGTTTGAATAGTATAGAACATCCAATAGAAACAGAGCAAAATAAACGATAAGACTTTTCTCTTACACTATAAATAGTGATCGATATGTACGCTATTCGACACTTTTCCGGTATATTCTCCATCGTGCGTAAGTCAAATTCTGAATAATGCGCCGATCGATCCGTTGTGGACACTGAGCCATTTTGGCACTTTTTTCTAAAAACACGCTCTCTTTTTTCTAATGAGAATTAGAACAGTCGCTTCGTTTGTATACGCTTTATTTTTCTTTTCATTGAATAGTTTTGCAATTTGATACGGTATCAGAAGCTCACCATGTTAAAGATATTCCATGAGATGCGCAGCATGTTTAACTCGCTAAAATCATCTAGTTTTCTTTAAAAAGATTGTAAATTTTCGACTTTTCATTTGAAATTATGAAAAGCTTTTTGTTTTGAAGTAAGGTTAATATTTAGTTTCGAAATCAAGGTCTTCTTTCACTATTAACATAGAAATATGAACTATCGTGTCCGTTTCACACATCTAACATTTGAACAAATATGACGGTTTTCGACACTTTTTCTAGTCATTTGCCGTTAAGCGTTAGTTAGTCTTTTAAATACCGCTATGTTTGACATCCTCTCTATCGGCTCTTCTTGCATTCTGAGAGAGAAAAAGAAAAAAAAAACAAAATCATTCTCACTTACGTTTAGCCATTTTTATCAGCTGTATATAGATGCGTGAACTAGTATCATGACGTGTATAAACCTTTCCATATTCGCTTGTTCATCTTGAAACACATGTTCATTGATGCAACACAGTGAAAAAATCTTTTTCTTTTTGCTGTCGTCAATTGAAGACAACAGTATTCAAGAGGCTAATTGAAGATAACCGCCGAAGCTGAAGAAATTTTGTCGTGCTTTTCAATGTCATAAACTAATAGGATAAACAGAGATAATGACTCCGCCATTCTTTGATTTCTATAATTAGAGAAAAAGAATCTATTAATATAATTCAAATAAGAGAATTAGATACGTTGTCTTTAGTAGTAACTTATGATTTTTGAAAACTTGTTGAACACGAATTTATTATTGTTGATACTGTAATTTTGAAGACTTCTAGCTTTTAATCAATCATTACATTTGATTTTGACTTGAAGAAGTTAAAATATGGAGCGCAGACTAGTTCTCAACAATCGTGGAGATACAGAAATATCTAACAAAGATATGAGTGGTAGATTCCATCAACACTTGAAATATTACAAGTATCGCCGTATTCCAACAAAAAGTGGAAAAGCAGTTTTCTATCTCTTTTTTCGAAAGGAAGAGGAGACTTACGCTGCCCTTCGAGCAGCTAAATCGTTAAAGAATATTTCAGTCGTAAGATACTATCCTACTAATTACATACAATCAGAACCAGAATTCCGACCATTTCCACCACAACGTATTATTGATATCCTTCGGTATGCGTACCGAAATCGTCTTGCCAATTTTGATAATGCTGTATGAAAGTAACCATTTATATAGATGTTGAATGCTATATTTATTCACATAGGGATTTTTCAAAAAATTTATACAGCGCGCGTCAGACCAAATAATGTGTCAGTGTATAAAACTACCTGAGAGTCTGTTTTGCAAAGTCTTCTTAGTCGCTGACGAATTATATTTTCGATTTTTTTATAGTACATGAGCGGGTTGCAAAGTTAGACATGTGGTGGTTGATGAACAATCAGTTTTTAGTGAAGAACGATTACTCTATACAAAAACTGTTAGATGTTTTTTTTTGGGTAGAATCTTTTTATTTCATTTATCATTAATATGTATTGCTGTATCCGATAATGTTCTTTGCGCTTATATTCATTGAATTGGTTAAAGTACTTAGTATATCATCGGTACAATAAGCGTTTTTTTTCTGTTCTTGTATACAATAAATGATTTATTTCTGCTTTTGAGGTTTGTCTAATTACATAATATACAGAAAAGTAGTGCCCAATATTCTCTCCTTTTGCTATACACATTTATCTATGTACGAAAATAATTATACGAATTCAATTTTCAGATCACAAGAAGCAACATATCTATTCTACATAGAAAAGTCAATAATTTCAATGTATACCAATATTTCAATTAATAATGCCGCTCAGGTAGAAACATGCAAACAATATTTTCTCTACAAATCAGACTTTATCTTTGACCATAGAGTAATGGCTCCATATCTATACTGTTACCTGCGCCAACAATAATTCTTCAACTTCCTAAACAGACTCAAAGTTATACTATTAATATTTCATATATGAACTGTGGAGGAAACAACGAAATGCAAATATATGATACACAAGAAGACAAATGTCAGACGAACAACAATAAGATTGCTATTAAAGATGAGACGTTTGATGTCGGCGACGAATTATTTTCTACTGAAAATGAATTGGTTGATGTGAATGTTCAATTAATTGAT
>ERZ778024.2838-NODE-2838-length-13911-cov-6.383661_pt1 | contig 13911 bp, 20 predicted proteins | sample MGYA00375754_ERZ778024 | MGnify/ENA primary metagenome ERZ778024 (study PRJEB29350, sample SAMN05389827) | bioreactor metagenome | isolation source: Thiocyanate bioreactor | place: South Africa: University of Cape Town | collected 2014-02-18 ... | reverse complement strand
TTTTTTTTTTCTTGGATTGATTTTCAACAAATATCTAAATTAGGAAGCTGTCATAAATTTATCAAATTGTGATATCATTCTTCTTGTGGAAAAAAATGATTATTTATTTGGATTAGTTCTTGCTGTGGGACATATTAAACAAATCCAACAAAGTAGACCAATCGTTAATCCTAATCAAAATAGAAGTCCGAATATGAACCCAAATCCAAACCCTAATATGAACCCTAATATGAATCCCAACATGAATCCAAACATGAATATGAACCCAAAAGTAAATCAAGTTATGAATTCGAACATAAACCCCAATATGAGCCCAAACATGAATCCAAACATGAACCCAACTATGAACACGACCATGAGCCCAAATATGAACCCAGCTATGAACACCAACCCGAGTCCGAGCATGAACCCAAATATAAATCCAAATCTAAACCCAAATAGAAGTACAATTAGAAATTCAAGTCCGATCACAAATCCAAACTTTAATGCGAATGTAAATCAAACTGTTGGCTCTAATCTTGATCAAATGTTTCCGTATGAAAGTTTGATTTTTTCTTTTTTTTCTTAATTTTTTTTTTGGGGAATTTTTTTTTATTCAACCAAAAAAAAAAAAAATTAGCAATTAATCAATATCCACCCTCTCAAATTTAATCACTCAAAGACATGAATGAACCAATGTTTTATTAATGTATATACTTTAATTCAAAAAAAATCAAATAGTTTAATGCACAACACTTTTCTATTTCTTTCTTTTCAATTTATCAATTAATCTAACATTAAATTTTGATTTAATTAGTTAATTATAATCACTAAAAGTTAAAGTTTCTCTTCTTTCTTTCTTTTTTATTTTATTTTATTTTATTTTTATTTTTGACCAAACATTTCCGTGATAAAACATGTTTAGAAAATGAACTCTATCTGTTGTAATCATTGTAGTTGCAAAAAAACTCATCTCATCCATTCCCTGCAAAACTTTCAACAAAATTCACAATTTTGAGGAAATTATCAACAAGTCAAGAACAATTCATTTTTAAAAAAAAAAAAATTAATTGAACAATAAATTAGAAATGAAAAAAAATAAAAGTTAACCAATACAATCAAAGTTAACTTTAGAATGGATCTCATCAAAGTTTTTGATGAAATAAAGAGGAAACAAGGTAAACCTTCAAAAAGAGAAAAACCAAAAATGACTCAAAATGGAATGGCAATGATAAAAATGGGTATTTTGTTTATTATCATTGATCAAAAAAACCACGAGGAATTTTTTTTTTTTTTTCTTCCCTTCATTTTCTTTTTAAAAAAAAAAAAAAAAAAAAAAAATTGCTAATTTGTTCTTCTACAAACTCCTATTTTTTTCAATTTGACTTATTCATATTTCTCAATTTCTAAACTTGTTTTTATATTTTTTTGTCCCTCTCAACTTTAGTTCAATATCCAATTCATTAATTTTGTTTATACATTATTTCTTTAGTATTATTTTGTCATTTTGTTTTGTTCGCATTTTCACTTTCGTCAACCCAATTTTTTTTTTCCCAAACTTTTTTTTTTTTGTAAAGACGGCAACAACGTGGGAAGAGAAGTGTGTTAAAGGAAAAGACGGGACTCAAGAAAGCTTTCTCTCTCTCTCAAATAGAAAAAGGTTGAATCCTATCTCTTTTAGATATGAAACAAAATCATGCTAAGAGTTCTTCAATTCCGTATATTAAACGCATTTCGCCACCTTCACCTCCAAGGTCGCCACCTGAGATAGACACAGAGACTTCACCTCTTTCACTTTCTCCTTCCCCTTCATTCTCACCTTCTTCTCCAATTCCTTTTACACAAAGGGGAACTTCATTCTCACCTTCTTCCCACCCATATCCCATTTCACACAGGAAAAAAGTAATTTCAAAGAGCTATGGTAAAGAATTTTTTTTTTTTCTTTCCTCGTGTGTTAACCTCAAATATGAACTAATGTACTTTTTTTTTTTTCAAATTTAATAGATAAACACTCTAATTTCAAGGATTTATTTGATGAACAGAAAGTACTTTCTGAAGCCTCAGTTCGTTTTTCTTTCTTTTTTTTTCCTTTTTTCCTTTTTTTCTTTTTTGAAAGGTTGAAGAGGGTAACTTGGATGTGAACTAATTTTCTTTTTCTTTTTTTTTAAAAAAAAAGGACTATGTAAAGAGAAGAGGTAGAAGAAATGGACTTGCTTCAATTAATTCAAATAATAATGATTTTAGCTTAAGTAAATCATTTGAAGGATATGAATTTCAAAACTCAAAGCTTTTAAAGTCTGATTATCCAAATGCTTTTCAAGATTGTGAAAGACAATTTCGAAGTATTTCTCTAACTCTTGGACATAATATTGGTGATTTTGAAATTTCTTCCTCAACCCCTCCTTCCTCACTTCAAAATAAGAGTCTTATTTTCAATGTAGAAAATGGAGTTGAAGATAGGGCGTCATGAAGTTCATGGAGTTCAAGAATTTGGATGACCAAAATTTTAACTATCGTATTTTTAAGTTTTTGACCCTTAACCCTTTTATTTTTAAGTTGTTTTCTCTCTCTCTCCATTTTTGTTTCTTATATTTTTTGAATCATATTGCAAATAATTATGTATATCAAAATAGATGTATTTATCATAATTTCCTTTTCACTTTTCAAATAAATAGAATATAATTGTTATTCTTTCCTTTTTTTTAAAATTCACTTTCAAAAAAAATCAAATCAAAAAGAGCTGTTATGAAACCAATGAAAGCAAAAAAAAACATTGATTGAGTTCAATTTTGATTCTCAGGGGGAATAAATCAAACCAAGAAAAAAGAAAGAAAAGAAAATGAAGAAAAAGAAAAAGAAAAAGAAAAGAAGAAGACTCAACAAAAAAATAGAATAGAATAAAGTCAAGTAAAAAGATATTAAAAGTCTTTCAAAGAAGTAAATCAAGAGGATTCAAGTAAAGACTCTTGAAATAACACCAAAAACAGTGCCAATGACTTTGGAATTTGCGCGTGGTTTTGAATTCATGAATCACTTTTCGTTTTTATTTTTGGGCTGGGCTATTTAAGGAAAATTAAAAGTGATGAAATCAATATAAATAACCTGACTCATTCCATTCCAAAACTTAAAACAATTATAATTATTCAATATTTAGAAACCCTGTTTAATTTCCACACACAATACATATTCACAACTATTATTATTCTATTTGTTATTTTCTTTTATTATAATTGATTTCGCTTTGCAATTAGTGGCACAAAATAGGTTTGTAAAAAAAAGTAATTTTTTATTTTTCTTTTTCTTTTTGCATTCTTTTCTTTCAATTTTTTTGAAATTTTCCACAGTTTTACCCTTTTTGTTCTTTTGATGGTTCATTTGCTTCAATTTGAAATTTGAAATTTGTTTTTGGTTTATTTCATTTCATTTTGAATTTATATAATTTGATCAATAACCTTTTTTGAAATGAGATTCATTTAGATGTTTTAGTTTTTTTTTTTGAATAATTTTTTTTTTTTTTTATGACTTGGAACAAAATTTCTTATTGAAATGCCAAGAAAGTTTGGACAAGTTTTTATTATTTATTTATTATTGAATTAAAAATTCTTATTACTTATTATTTATTATCCTCTTTATTTCTTTTTAAATTTTGGATGAATGAATTATTTATTGATTGAAGAAAGTTATAGATCAATCCTTTCAAATAAAAAAGAAAATCAAAACAAAAAACAAAAAAAAAAATTTTTTTTTTCTTTTAAATTTGTCACTCCTTTGTTGTAAAATCATTTGAGTATTTTATATTTTATCATTTTAAATTTTCTTATTTTTATTTTATGAAGTAAATTCAGTAACTTATGACTGTAAAACAATTATTTATAACCTCAATGAATTTTATTTTCGAATTTTAGATTATTTCATTTTATTTAAAATTTCGAATTGTAACAGGGGTGTTTTTCTCCTCTTTCTGTTATAATTTAAACAAACCATAATAAAGTTATTAACAAAACTTTTAAAAAAATAAATGAATAAAATAAAATATGAAATAATATAAATAATATAATATAAAATTTCAATTTTTCGAAGTTTTTTTTGGTTATTGAAAAAATTTAATAAAATTCAATAAATAAATTAGGTTTTAAACTCATAAAATGGTTAATTTACCTTTACCAGAAAATCTTGCAACAGAATGCAAGAAAGCTGCAAGAACACTTCGTTCTTTTAGAATGCCTGAAATGAATGAAGGTCCAGATAAAATTATTCCTGTAGACATTATTGAAAAAGCAAAAGTAATTTTTTCACCAATTTATATTTTATTCAATTTTTTTCTTTCTTTTCTGAAAATTTTAAATTCTTTAATAATACAAAATAGGGACTAGTCGTATTGACGGTAGTAAAGGCAGGTTTTCTTTTTAGTGGAAGAGTTGGTTTTGGTTTGGTTGTTGCAAGACTATCGAACGGATGTACAATTTTCTCAAATTCTAAATGAAACTGAAAATTAATTATTATTTTTTCAAAAAAAAAAAAAAAAATTAAAGCTTGGTCAGCTCCATCAGCTATTGGAACTGGATCATTTGGAGCTGGATTACAAATTGGTGCAGAACTAACTGATTTCATTATTATTTTAAATAACGATAGAGCTGTTGATGTATTTATTTATTTGCTTATTGATTTATTTATTTTTTATTCTTTATTCTTCCCCTTCATCTGAATTTGTTTGTTTATTTATTTATTTGTTTGTTTTAGGCCTTTATGGGAGGAGGTAATGTTGCTTTAGGAGGAAACATTTCAGTAGCAGCAGGACCATTGGGTAGAAATGCTGAGGGTTCTGCAATGGCCACAATTGCTGCTGTTTATTCATACTCAAAAACAAAAGGTAATAATCAATAACAAAAAAAAAAATTAATTATTCATAAAATAGTAAGTAATATTGAATAATATTTAAATGTCAATAAATAAAAGGAATTTTTGCTGGTATTTCTTTGGAAGGAACAGTATTCATTGAAAGAGCAGACACAAATGAGAAATTTTATGGAAAGAAAATAAAAGCAAGAGAAATTTTATCAGGAATGGTTCCCCCTCCTCCAGAAGCTCAAGTACTTTATGATGCAATCTACCTTCGTGAATCAGCTTCACATGAAGAAGGAGAAATTAAGAGAACCTCATCTGTCAGAAACTCTACAACAACAGGTCGTCCAGTTCCATCACCACCACCAAGTTCTAATCATCCAAAGGCAAAGGCTTTATATGAGTTTGTTCCTCAACAACCTGGTGATTTAGGTTTCAAAGTTGGTGACATCATTGAAATCACAGAACAGACTCAATCACAAAATGATTGGTGGAAAGGAAGATTAAATGGAAACACTGGTTCTTTCCCTGCTAATTATGTTCAAATGCTTTAGTATACTTATTCGTTTTCTTGCTTGCTTGTTTTAATTAATGTCATCACAATAAAATCAAAATAAAAAACTATGTTTTTTTTTTTTTTTTTTCAAAAAAGAGAAATGAATTTCCAAATTTTGAAATGGATAAGTAGTTATAAAACTCAAGAAAAAAAGAGTAAAACATTTGAAACAAATGGTTTATTCACTAATTATATCTACAAAAACTTGTTTTTTTTTTTTTTTTTCAACAAAATAAAATAAAATATAAATAAATGTTCAACGACTTTCAGTTGTAAAACTTTCTCCACATCCACAAGTCTCTTTAACATTTGGATTTTTGAAAACAAAACCAGAATTTAATCTTCCTTCAACGAAATCCATTTCTGTACCAATAATTGACATTAATGCTTTTGGAGCTATCAGAAGTTTGACACCTTTTTTTTTGTATTTATTTATTTATTGATTGGTTAGTTAATGAAATTGAATTAAAGAAATCAGTAAAATTAAATAAGGAAATCAAATTGAATAACTACAAAAATTAAAAAGAAAAAAAACAAGAAAAAAAAAATTTTTTTTTTTTTTGCCAAAAAAAACAAAAACAATATATATTTTTCTTTTATAAAAAAATAAAAAATGAACAAATAATAAAAAATTATTACCATCTTGATCAACTTCCAAATCCATTTTTTCTTTTTGTTTGGCATAATCTAAAACGAATGCAAATCCATTACAACCTTTTGATTTCATGTCAATTCTAAGACCAAGATGATCAGGTTTATCCTCTTGGAACGTCTTTAGTTTGTTTACAGCAGTGGGTGTCTTAATTATTTAAAAAATAAAGAAAGAGAAAAAAATATTAATTTTTTTAAAATCAAAAGAGAAAAATCAAATAAAAAATCAATTGATTAAGAAACTTTGGGTAAAAAAAAGAAGAGAATTTGAAATTTTTCCCAAGAAAAAATCAAATAAAAACTCGAAATTAAATAAAAATTAAATAAATAAAAATTTTTTTACCATCACAACAAGAGCTTTTCTTGGAGCAAGAGTTCTTGCAGCTTTTTTGATCGTTACACTAAGTGCGGACATTTTGGGTTTTGGTTGGTGTTATTGTTTGATTATAATATGAAAAAGGTTGATGATAATAATAGTGTTGAATCAGATGAAAGTGGGACCGAGTAATAAGAAATTGTTGAAGGAAAAAAAGAAAAAAAAAATGGTGGAAAAAAATGAAAATGAGGATCAACTAAATTTGTTCACAAAAAAACTAATGACAAACAACAAAATAAAATAAAATATGTTAGAAAAATAAAATAATGATTGCTCTATAATAATTATAAAAGAGATATGAAGAAACTAAAACGTGTTTTTTTATGGGGTTGAAATAGGGTTGAATATTAATAATAAAAGGGTTGAAGAAGAAGGCGACAGAAAGTTGGAGAATGAGATAGAAATAAAATAAAAAGAAAAAAGAAAAAAGGAAAAAAATTATCAAAAGGAAAATCCACGATTTTGATTTGTGGAACGTGTTTTGGGTTTGAAAGAGGAAAAAATCGGACTGGAAGAAAAGATGAAGATAAAAAAGAAAAAAAAATGGCGGAAAAAAAATGGTGGAAGCAGAAAAAAAAAAAAATGACAGAGAACTTTTTGGTTGATTGACTTGCTGATTTTGAGCTGAATTTCAGGAAGTTTTAAAGATTGCTGTAGTTCTGATTATTTTCTTGCTTTGATTTCATTTCGAATTTCAAAAAGAGTTTCATATCATATCAAGATTACAGTTGAACCCTCATGTTTTTTGGAAAAAAAAAGTTTATTTTCTTTTTTTCCATTTCTTTTTTCCCTGCAATCTGAAATGAACATCAAATAAACTTCCTCATTCATCAATGAGTGAATCAAGAAGAAAGATTTATGATTGAAATTACCAAATTGAATCTCTTTGACAAAGGTGTTCTTTGATAAAGTTATTCTCAACTATCTCTAAACTCATTTTTTGTTCTTTCTTTACTTTCTCAACAAAAAAAATTTGGGAAAGCCGAAAAAAAGAAAAAAAAAAGTTTTGCATGAAAGTATGATTCATTGATTCATAACAATTTCAAATTCGTCTTCCAAATTGAACAACTCCAACTCTCAATCTTTGAGTTTGATACTTAATTTTTTAGCAATTCAATTTCAGTTTGTTCCAAAGTTATTGAAAATCAAAATAATTTTGATTGACCCAAATTTTCCTTCACTTTGTTCCATAATTAATTTTCCTGCCAGATTTCTGTTCATTCTTTCACTAGCCATTCATTCTGCTTCTGCTTCTTTAAAGATTCCTCAAATACAAAAACCTCTGATTCTATAACATCAACGTGAATTCATTCAGCTCATACATTTTAACCTATAAACTTTTTTTTTTTTGACCAACAATACTAAAAAATTAAAATTAAAATTAGGAATTAGAAATAGACAATGGATAGCGAGACAGGGAGCGAGGACTCAAGGTATTGGACTGACTGGTTCTTAAACTTGAGTGGGAATGATTTTTATTGTGAGGTTGATCAAGAATATATTTTAGATAGATTCAATTTAACTGGGTTAACAGCTGCTGAATACTTTCAAGAGGCTTTTGAATTAATTACCGATAATTTAGGTTTTTTTTTTTTCTTGTTCATTTGAATTTTCATTATGCATTTTGAATTGAAGTTATTATGAACCAAAAGGGAAGATAAAACAATAATAATTAATTATATAGCAGAAAATGAGTTTGATACTGATGCACGCTTTCAAATTGAAAAGGCGGCAAGAGAGTTATATGGTTTAATACATGCAAGGTTCTTATTAACTTCAAGAGGAGCTCAAAAAATGGTAATTCTTTCCTCTTTTTCTTAATTCTTTGGTCCTCATTCATTTTCTATTCAATTCTATTCTCCATTCTATTCTATTCTATCATTTTCTCTTTTTTTTTCTTCTTTTGCTTCAAAATTAAATTGTAAATTGAAATTGAATGAATAGGGAGAAAAGTTTAAAAGAGGTGACTTTGGTCGTTGTCCTCGAGCTTTGTGTAATAATACTCATGTCCTTCCTATTGGTTTAACAGATATTCCAAAAACTAAAACAGTTAAAGTTTATTGCCCAAAATGTCAAGACGTATATTATCCAAGATCAAATAGATATGTGAGTTCTTTTATTTGTTTCATTTTCAAATTCGAAAACTAAAAAAAAGAAAAAGTTGAATTCAAAGTAAATAAAAAAAATAAAATAAAAATCAAAAAAAAAAATTAGGCAAGTATAGATGGAGCACACTTTGGAACATCTTTTCCTCATATTTTATTTCAAGTTTATCCAAAATTACTTCCATCTAAATCAATTGAAAAGTTTACACCAAGAATTTATGGCTTTAAAATTCATCCCTCAGCTGAATTATATGAAAAAAATTCACAGAAAAATAAGACTCAAAATACTCAAATAATACAAGCAAAACAATCTTCGAGATCATAGATTTATTTTTTTTTCCTTTTTTTAAAAATTTGGGATGTCGATACATTGTAAATAAATAATTTCTTTTTTTTTACTATCAAAATGAAGTTCTCTTTTGTTTTTGTTTTAAATTCGGACAGCAAAAGTAATTCTTTCCAATAACCAATAACCACAAAGAGGGTTTAATGCATGTCCATTTACTAAAGGTTGAGGGATCATTTCTTCACTAACAAAGAAATGGAAAGTAGTTTTAATCATTCCTAAATCATATTGTTTCTCTAATTTAAATCTTCCACCCACTTTTTGATTTCCTATTTTTTTTTTTAAAAAAAATGGAAAATGAATGATTTAGTTAAATGGATTTATTTTCAAAAAAAAAAAAAAAAAAACCTTCAGAAGATTTAACAACTTCTGCTAATGAAACATCAACTGAAGCTAAGCAAAACATTGGAGAATCTTCATAAGATCTATCTCGAGAATAATAATGGAAAGAATAAATATGTTCAAAAGAACTTCTTTTTTCTATTTTTCTTTCATTTTCATTTGGTACTCCAAGAATAGCAAAACCTGAATTCAAATAAAGAAAAAAACCATTGTCAAAAAGCTTAGGATAAGTATAGAAAGAAGAGAGGAGAAAAAAAAAAAAAAACCTTGGAGGGGAATCTCTTGTTCAATAAAATAATGTGAATCTTCCATATTTAAATGTTGTTCTGAAGGAAAAAATGGGCCAAAAACTAATACATTTTCTTCTTTGGGGACAATTTCTAATCTAAACCAATAATTCTATGGAAAAAGTAATTATTATTTAGATATTTTTCAAGGACAACCAAAAAAGAAAAGAAAAAGAAAACGAAAAAGAAGAAAATGAAATAAACTTGAAGAGTTTTGGTTGTGAATACTGGAAGAGAAATTTCTTTATGAAGACGAGCATTCGTTAAATTAATTTGAATTAAAAAACTTTTAATAGATGGAACATATTTATCTATTTTTTTAAAAAAAAGATTAGATGATTAATTGGTTGATTTGAATTTTCTTTTGATGGACAAAAAATGAAACAAACCTCCAATTAATTGAGGTTCAATAACTGTTTTAATTTCATGACTATTACAGTAATCAGTTTGAGTAAATGAAGTTTCTGTTTTTATTTATTTGATTTAATTTATTATTTTATAAAGGTTGGAAATAATTCTTGAAATAATAAAAAAAAAAAAAAACCTTTCTCAGTTTTTGATTCTATGAATTCTCTTGTTTCTTGAATCAAATCCTTTTGACTTAAAGCCACATTAAATAAATAATCATACCTAAGTAATGAGAATTTTTTTTTTTTAAAAAAAAATGAATTCTCAGAAAAGAAGAAAAAAAAAAAAGGTTAAAAACCTAAGTTCATTGTGTCTCCGTAAATAATAAAAGAATGAAATAGTTTTTGGATTTTGATGATCTCCATCTGAAGGTAAAACAACATATCCAATATCCTCAATTACATGTTTTAAATAATGTTCATCTTGTGTTTCAACAATTTCTATTTGATCCGGAATTATATCAATTGAATCAATTTCTTCTCCATATTTATTTTTTACAACCAAAACTCCTTTAAACATAAACTCTTTATAATTTGTTGAGTCCAAAAGATTTTGTTGATGAACATTTTTCCTTTTAATACTTGATTCTCTTCTAATATTAAGGACCATTAACTTATTATTATCACTTTTTTTTTTTGAAAACTTACCTTGATTGTTTATAATGGTCAATTTGAGATTCTAGTTCTTGAACTTTTTCTTGGAGAGATGCTATCATTTCTCCACTATTTTGTCGACTTTTTGTTGTTTTTTAAAAAAAAGAAAATATTAGATAATTAATTAAAAATGAATAAATATATAGAATGAATAAATATCAACATCATATGCTTATCTATTTGATTTTAATTGTTTTAAATTAGTCAATTATTATTAAGATAGATTAATTTTTATAAAAAACAATTAAAATTAAATTAAAATATACCTTCATTTTTATCAAACTATAATCATACGAATAATGAGAAGAAAAAAAAAGAAGAAGAGATTAATTAATTGAAATATTGTTAAAAATTTAAATTTTCAAAAAGAGATTAATTATTGAAAAAATACCTCTTGACTTTTATTAAACATCTTTGCAATCTTCCACTTCTTCTTCTTTTTTGCTCCCATTGTCTCGCCTTTCTCATGTTTATCAACTTTCTCATTTTTCTCCAACTCTAATATATTCCCAGAGAACGAGCGAGGACGATTTAATGGATCAAGATAGTTTTTTGACATCGTTCCAGTTATAAAACTATTAATAACAGTTCTAAAAAAACAACTAATACTAATAGATAATTGAATAGTTTTTTTTTTTTCCTTTGTAATTTCAACTGTCCAAACCTTTTTTTGTTTCCTATCTTTTTTTTAAAAAAATGAAATTAATGAATAAAAATTTCAAAACTAATGTAGTTATAAAATGTTTAATGTTTTAAACATTGATGATTGAATATGATTTCAATTATTGAAGGAAAAAATAAAGTTCAATTAATTAATCATCGAATTTTAAAAAAAAAAAAAAAAAAAACAATTTTTTCTTCTTTTTCCTCTCTTTTTATGCCTCAAAAAATCAGAAAAATCAACACAAGTTAAAGAAGAAGATGAATGAGTGTTAAAAATATGATACTTATTGATGGATTATAAGTAAATTGGGTTGATGATGGATGAAAAGTTATGATTTTCAATAAGAAATGGGAGGTTTTTTTCAATCAAATATAAAAAAAACATGGCGGCAATTAATTAATTATTTTGACCCGTTTCGATCAAAAAAGGGTTCCAAGAAAGTAAATAAATCTCCCTCTCATCAAACAAAAAAACAAAAAAAACAGCTCAAAACCTTCTTGATGGAACTCTTTTGGTTCTCTATGACTTTATAATTGTAAAAGTTGAACTCAAACAGACTATTTCTTTTGGTTTTAGTTTTAGTTTTAGTTTTTTTTTCTTCTTCTTCATTTTGTATTTTGAGGGAGAGTGATTTCAATTTTGTTTTAAATTTGAGAATGATTAGCGAAAAAAAGGCGAACATCAAGCAAAAAATAACGAACTTGTTGAGGATTTTTGTAAATAGATTGAACATCACTTTCAATGTTCAATCCACTTTCTTTTCCAAAGTTTGTTTGTTAGGATCTTTGATAAATTTATCCATGGGTTCATTTCATTCTTTTCTTTCAAAAATTTTTGGAAGGGATTTGTGTCTTTTAGGTTTTTTAGCACTTTATTTACCAAAAATTTAACAATGCAATTCAATTCTTGAATCAAAGACCTAATTTATTTATTGTTATGTTGCAATATTATTTTATAAGCTGTCGTTTGACTTCAAAAAAAAAAAAGAAATTTTTTGCTGAGTCATTAAAATTTGAATAAAAAAACATGGCCACCGCACTTCTTCCAAGGTTTTTTTTTTTGACTTTTTCCTTTGATTCTTATTAATTCTTATTGATTCTTCAATAAAACAACAATCAATTAATCAATCAATCAATCAATATATTCAAATGAAGAGTTGTTGCAAGTATGCAAAAATTTGCTCCATTGACTTTAGCTGAAACAAGCTGGGATAATGTTGGAGTTTTGTTGGAAAATCCAAAACCAAAGGAATCTTCGAATGTACTTCTAACAATTGATTTCACTGAAAAAGTTTTAGAAGAGGCAATCAAAAAAAATATCTCAGTTGTAGTTTCTTATCATCCTCCAATTTTTTCATCTTGGAAGAGGTAGATTTCTATTTATTTATTGAGAAAAATGTAAATGTAAAAAAATTCAGAAAAAAACAAACTAAATCATAAAACAATAAAGATTAACATTAGCTGATCCAAAACAAACAATTATAATGAAATCAATTCTTGCAGGAATATCTATTTATTCTCCACATACATCTCTTGATGCTTGCAAAAATGGAAGTAATTTTTTTTTTTTTTTTTTTTTTTTTTTATTTTTTTTTTAAATTTTTAAATTTTTTTTTTTTTTTTTATTTAGTTAATGATTGGTTAGCAAATGGAATTTCACATTCTGATTATGAAACTTTAGTACCAATCAAACCCACTCCTGCTGCACTTGGTAATATTAATATTATTCTTTTTTAAAAAAAACTTAAAAAAAAAATCAAAAAAAAAAAAAGGATTTGAAGGAACAGGGATGGGAAGAATTGTAACTTTCAAACAATCAATTTCTTTTGAAGAATTAGTTCAAAGAACAAAAAAACTTTTGAATCTTTCACATGGTGAGAATTTTTAACAATTTAATCGTCATCCAAATTTAATTTCAAAAAAAAAATAGTTAGAATTGCAAAAGCTTCAGATCAAATAAAATCTGTTGCAATTTGCGCTGGATCAGGTTTTTTTTGTTATTCACTTATAATCTTTGAAAATAGAAGGAAAAAAAAAAATGAAAATATATCTATTTTTATATATATATAGGAGGTGGATTATTAAATGGTGTTGTTGCAGATGCTTATTTAACTGGTGAAATGAGCCATCATGAAGTTTTAGGAGCAAATTCAAAACAAGTATCAGTTATCTTATGTGAACATACAAATACCGAAAGAGGATATCTTGAACATTCTTTAAAACCTTATCTTTCAGTAAAATTATTTAATTTTTTTAAAAAACCTTTTCCAGATTGGAAGTGAAGAAATTAAATTAAAATAAATTAAAATAAAAAGGAATCTCTTGGTTCAGATGTCTCATTATTTTGTTCAGAAGAAGATAAAGACCCTTTAACTGTTGCATAGGAATAAATTGTGAAAACTTCATTTTTTTTTTTTTTCCTTTCTTCCTCAAATTGAACTCATTCATTGACAAAAAAAAAAAAAAAAAAAAAAATAAGTTGGGTTTAATACTTTAATTTTTGGGATTTAATCCTTAATATATTTTTACACTACCAATTATTCAATAAAGGACTTAATTTCGTGGTAATATCTTGAAATGAAGGTCTTTGATGAGGATCTCCTTTCCAACAATGTTGCATTAACTCAATTAATAATATTGCTGCTGGATTATCTTCCGGGACTTCTGGAATTGGAGGCTTTTTTTTTTTTTTTTTTTTTTTTT
>ERZ778024.2817-NODE-2817-length-13970-cov-35.743802_pt1 | contig 13970 bp, 7 predicted proteins | sample MGYA00375754_ERZ778024 | MGnify/ENA primary metagenome ERZ778024 (study PRJEB29350, sample SAMN05389827) | bioreactor metagenome | isolation source: Thiocyanate bioreactor | place: South Africa: University of Cape Town | collected 2014-02-18 ... | reverse complement strand
CCATCTCCTGCTGCGCCGCGATCACCGCCTGCAGCTGCGCCTGCATGCGCTGCATGCTGCCCAGCAGCTGGCCCGGCTCGTCACGCGAGGTCTGGGCGATGGCGTTGTCCAGGCGTCCGCCGGCGATGGCATCGGCGACGGCCGTGGCCTTGCGCAGCGGCAGCACGATGCGGCTGCCGATCACCCAGCTCAGCGCGAACACCAGCAGCACCAGCACGCCGCCGGCGACCGTCATGATGCCGGTGAAGCGCAGCGCCTGGGACTGCACGTCGTCCATGTAGACGCCGGTGGAGACCACCCAGTTCCAGGGCTTGTACATGCCGGCATAGGCGAGCTTGGGTATCGGCTTGCTCTGGCCGGGCTTGGGCCATGCGTAGCCGACGTAGCCGCCGCCGCTCTTGGCCGCCTCGACCTGGTCGTGGTACATGCGCACGCCATCCTCGCTGCGGAAATCGGCCATGTCCTTGCCGACCAGGTCCTTGCGGAACGGATGCATCAGCACCACGTAGTCGGCGCTGTAGATATTGAAGTAGCTGGAGTCGCCCTTGGTGCGCATGGCTTCCAGTGCGGCCATGGCCTCGGACTGCGCGCGCTCCAGCGGCAGGGTGCCGTCCTTGGCGCGGGCCGCGTAGTGGTCCAGCACGCCATAGGCCAGTTCCACGTCGCTCTGCAGCGCGACCTTGCGGGTCTCGTAGAGATCCACGTACTGCATGCGCGCCGCGACCACCGCCAGCGTGACCACGCCGACGGCGATGATGACCGTGAGCAGATTGAGCTTGGCGCGCACGGTGATGTTGGAGATGAAGCTCGACCAGGTACGGAGAATGTTCATGCGCGATAGGGAATGTGGGGGAATGGCGGCCGCGACGTGGAGCGCGGCGTCGGGGCTTCACTTGTGGATATCGGCCAGGTGCCGCGCAAGTTGAGCGATGCCGGTGTGGGGGCGCGGCGCTGGCCTGCGCCGCCGGCCAGCGTGGGCGACGGCCGACAGCAGAACCCCGGCATGCGCCGGGGTTCTGTGGGGTGGATCAGAATTCCTGCCAGTCCGAATCAACGGCCTCGGCGACGGCCACGCGGGCCGTGGCGCGTGGCCTCGGCTGCGGCGTGTTGGCCACCGCTGCTGCCGGCGCTGCGTTGGCGACCGCCACCGGCGCCACCTTGGCCGCGGCGGCCGGTGCGTCGTTCGCATCGAGGCGGAACAGCGACACCGCTTCGGCCAGGTGCGCGGCCTGTTCTTCCATGGAACGCGCGGCGGCGGTGGCTTCCTCCACCAGCGCGGCGTTCTGCTGGGTGGTCTCGTCCATCTGGGTGACGGTCTGGTTGACCTGCTCGATGCCGGCGCTCTGTTCCTGCGAGGCGGCGGAGATCTCGGCCATGATGTCGGTCACGCGCTGCACCGAGGTCACGATCTCGCCCATGGTGCTGCCGGCCTGGTGCACCAGCGCCGAGCCTTCGGCGACCTTGTCCACCGAGTTCCCGATCAGTTCCTTGATCTCCTTGGCGGCCCCGGCCGAACGCTGCGCCAGGGTGCGTACTTCCGAGGCGACCACGGCGAAGCCGCGGCCCTGCTCGCCGGCGCGGGCGGCTTCCACCGCGGCGTTGAGCGCCAGGATGTTGGTCTGGAAGGCGATGCCGTCGATGACGCTGATGATGTCGGCGATCTTCTTCGACGAGGCCTCGATGTCGGCCATGGTGGTGACCACCTGGCCGACCACCTGGCCGCCCTGCGAGGCGACGCCGGCCGCACCCTGGGCCAGCTGGTTGGCCTGGCGGGCGTGCTCGGCGTTCTGGCGCACGGTGGAGGTCAGCTCCTCCATCGAGGCGGCGGTTTCCTCCAGGTTGGCGGCCTGCTGCTCGGTGCGGCGCGACAGGTCGTTGTTGCCCGACGCGATCTCGCCGGCCGCGGAATTGATCGCGGCGGTGGACTGCTTGATGCGGCCGACAATGGCGGTCAGCTGCTCGGTGGTGGCGTTGGCGTCGTCGCGCATTCTGGCGAACACACCCTGGAAATCGCCCTGCATGCGCACGGTCAGGTCGCCCTGCGACAGTGCCGACAGCAGGCCGGAGATCTGCGCCAGGCTGGTGGCGTTGGCATCGAGCAGGCTGTTGAGCTGGCGCGCCAGTTCCAGGAAGAAGCCGTCCTTGCCCTCGGTACCGATGCGGCCGCTGAGGTCGCCCGCGGCGGCGGCGTCGATCACCTGCGCCACCTCGCGTTCCACCATGGCTTCGGTGGTGCGGTCGCGCCATTCGACGACATGGCCGACCACGCTGCCGGCGTCGTCGCGGATGGCCGAGATGGTCTGCGCGAACTGGGCATCGCCGTAACGCATCTCGCGCGAGGCCACGCCGGTGCGCTGCAGCGCGTCGAGCACGCCGTGGTCCATCTCGCCGCGGAACTCCAGTGCGGTCACGTGCTGGCCGACCAGCGGACGCGAGGCATCGTAATGGTCCAGTGCGGCCCTGACGTCGTCGGCGTAACGCTCCAGCGTATGCGCCAGCGCCCGGTTGGCATAGACGATCTGCAGGTCGTTGTTGGTCAGGTAGACGCCGGTGGAGGAGTAATCCAGCGCGGTACGGATGCGCAGGTTCTCGGCGGCCACGGCCTGGTCGCGCTCGATGCGCTCGCGCAGGTCGCGCTGCATGCGCTGCATGGCGCGCAGCAGCTCGCCGACTTCATCGGCGCGGCGGGTGTCGATGGTGCCGTCGAGCTTGCCGCTGGCGATCTCGTTGGCCACGTCCACCGCACCGCGCATCGAACCGACCAGCGAGCGCGCGAACAGCCAGGCCAGCAGCAGGCCGGCGCCGACGCCGACCAGCACCGCGATCACGGTGACGACGACGGAGGTGGAATAGGTGTCGGCGGCACGGTCGCTGGCGGCCATAGCGCGGGCGTTCTCGTCGGACGACAGTGCGTCCAGCGAAGCATAGGCCTTGCGATGCAGGTCGCGGGTTTCGCCAACGAAGGTGTCGATGGCGTCGTCGGGCAGGTCGAGCTCCAGCAGCTCGGCCACCGAATCGTAGGATTTCTTGGCGGCTTCCCAGTCGGCGACGAAGGTGTCGAGCAGCTTGCGCTGCTGCGGATTGTCCACCAGCTCCGAATACTTCGCGATGGATTCGTCGATGTGCTTGCGCAGCTCGGTGGCGCGGGTCCTGGCCTCGGCCTTCACCTCGGTGCTGGCGCGGATCAGGCTCTGGTAGGAGGCGTTGCGGTACTCGCTGACCATGCCGGCCAGCTCGCCGCCGGTGCGCAGGCCCGCCATGCGCTTGTCCGCGATCTCGGTGGTGACGCCATCCAGCGAGTGCAGGCCGCGGTACGCCACGATGCCCTGGATCAGCATCACGAGCAGGACGACGCCGAAGGTGAGCATCAGCTTCGGCATCAGGTTGAGGTTCTTGATCCACTGCATGGGTGCACGGTCTCCTGCTGCGTTCCCCGGCATGGATGCACCGGGACCGCGCCGGCCGGGCCAGCGCGGCATCGACGGGATGGATTACTTGATGTTGGCCAGCTTCAGGCTCGACGGCGAGGTGACTTCGATCTCGGCGCGCGAGGAATCGCGCTGGATCTTGCCGATCGCGCACACGGTCTTGCCCTCAAGCGTCATCAGGTCGAAGCCGAAGTTGCCGCGCGCCGAGCCCGGGATGCGCGCCGAGAAGGTATGGCGCGGGAACGCGCCGCCCATGTGCAGGAACGTCGGCTGGCCTTCGGAGCCTTCGGCGTAGCGGGCCTTCTCGACTTTGCCGCAGACCATGCCGTCCTTGCCGGCGAAGCGGGACGCGCTCTCCGGCGGGATCATCTCGTCGGCGGCGGCGACCAGGGAGACGCTTGCCAGCAGGGCCGCGGACATCAGCGAAATGAAGGGCTTGGACATCTTTTTCTCCGGATTGGGTTGCACCGGCAAACAGCCGGCCATGCGCTGGGTATCGGCCGGCGCTGGCGATGATTGATAGGCCGTGCCTGGAAGTGTGATGCGTGCCACGCTTTGTCAGGCGGCGACTTCTTCAGTGGCCGCGGCCTGGCCGAGGTCGGCGGTGTCGAGCAGGGTCTCGATGTCCAGCAGGATCAGCATGCGCTCGTCCTGGGTGCCGATGCCCGAGATGAAGCGGGTGTCCACCGCGGCACCGAACTCCGGCTTGGGGCGGATCTGCTCGGCGCTCAGCGGGATCACGTCCGAGACGCTGTCCACGACGATGCCGACCACGCGGTCTTCGACGTTGAGCACGATCATCACGGTGAAGGCGTCGTAGCGGGCTTCGTCCAGGCGCAGCTTCAGGCGCAGGTCGATGACCGGCACGATGGTGCCGCGCAGGTTGATCACGCCCTTGATGTAATCCGGGGCGTCGGGCACGCGGGTGACCGCGTCGTAGCCGCGGATTTCCTGCACTTTGAGGATGTCCACCCCGTAGTGCTCGTTGCCGAGCGTGAAGCTGAGGTACTCGCCGCCGGAAGTGGCAGCGTGGGCGCTGGTGTCGTTCATCTGGGGTCCTGATCCTGGCGGCATGCGGCTGCGGAGATGCGTCCCCCGGTGTATCGGCAATGGCCGCCGGAACTTTAGGCGCCCCCTAGGCGCCGCCGTTCTTGCGCGCCTTGCGCTCGCGGTCGACCCGGAAGATGTAGCGCTGGATGGCGGCATCGGCGCCGCGTGGCAGGTCCTCGAAGCGCAGGCCCACGCGCTGCTGCTCCATGCCGTTGGCCTGCTTGCGCACCAGCTGGCTGCAGACCACCAGGCTGACCGCGATCGGGGCCGAGTCGGGCAGCTGCAGTTCGCAGCCGGCCAGCCGCTGCTGCAGGCGCAGCAGGTTCAGGTCGGGCGGCAGCAGCACGGCGATGCCGCCGGCGCTGATGTCGACCACGCGCCAGCGCAGCGGGTCCGCGCCCTGCGGGTCGGGGAACACGCACCAGGGCGAATCGCCGACCGGGGTCTCCAGCCGGTACAGCTCGCGGCGCTGCAGGTGGTAGGCATCTTCCGGCAATGCGAGGCGGAACGCGGTGCGCCCATCCTCGACCAGCACCTGCGGGTGTTCCAGGCGGAACCGCACCATGACCCGGTCCACCTGCGCGAAGCACAGCAGGTGGGAGGCTTCGCCGACGCTGCGGTTGACCGCCGGCAGCGGGCTGCCGTCGAGCAGCAGGGTGTCCTCGTCCACCTCCAGCACCGCGCTGGGATAGGACTGCTCGTGGCCATCGGGATGGACCGCGATCGTGGCGCGCTGGTCGATCATCGCCTGCAGCAGCAGGCGGATCTGGCGCGGATTGCGAACCATGTACTTCTCGTCGGCATACAGGCTGCCGTCGAAGGAGGAAGGGGCGGATTCCGTCGGTTCGCGCTCTGACATGATCTCTGGAACAGGGAGGGCGGTGGCCTGGAGGCAACAGCATACCGGCAGGGTACCTCCGTGTATCGGCCCCATCGCGTGGCTCTTTAGCGCCGGGGCGATGGCGCCGGCGCGATCGGCCGGTGCCGGCGGCTCAGAATTCCTGCCAGTTGCCGCCGTCGGCGGGGGCGGGACGTGGACGCGCCGATGGTTGCGATTTCACCGCCGTCACCCCCTTGAGTGCCGGGCGCGCCGGAGGCGTGGCACGGGCCGTCGTGGTGCGGAACATCGATACCGCCGTGGCCAGGGCGTTGGCCTGGTTCTCCATGGTGCGCGCGGCGGCGGTGGCTTCCTCCACCAGCGCGGCGTTCTGCTGGGTGGTCTCGTCCATCTGGGTGACGGTCTGGTTGACCTGCTCGATGCCGGCGCTCTGTTCCTGCGAGGCGGCGGAGATCTCGGCCATGATGTCGGTCACGCGCTGCACCGAGGTCACGATCTCGCCCATGGTGCTGCCGGCCTGGTGCACCAGCGCCGAGCCTTCGGCGACCTTGTCCACCGAGTTCCCGATCAGTTCCTTGATCTCCTTGGCGGCCCCGGCCGAACGCTGCGCCAGGGTGCGTACTTCCGAGGCGACCACGGCGAAGCCGCGGCCCTGCTCGCCGGCGCGGGCGGCTTCCACCGCGGCGTTGAGCGCCAGGATGTTGGTCTGGAAGGCGATGCCGTCGATGACGCTGATGATGTCGGCGATCTTCTTCGACGAGGCCTCGATGTCGGCCATGGTGGTGACCACCTGGCCGACCACCTGGCCGCCCTGCGAGGCGACGCCGGCCGCACCCTGGGCCAGCTGGTTGGCCTGGCGGGCGTGCTCGGCGTTCTGGCGCACGGTGGAGGTCAGCTCTTCCATCGAGGCGGCGGTTTCCTCGAGGTTGGCGGCCTGCTGTTCGGTGCGGCGCGACAGGTCGTTGTTGCCGACGGAGATCTCCGCCGCGGCGCGGTGGATGCTGGATGCCGCGGTCTGGATGCGGTCGATGATGCCGGTGAGCTGGATGACCGTGGCGTTGGCGTCGTCGCGCATGTCGGCGAAGGTGCCGCGGTAGTCGCCCTCCATCTGCACGGTGAGATCCCCCTGCGAGAGTGCGCGCAGCACGCCGGATACCTGTTCGACGCTGCTGCCGATGGCCGCCAGCAGGCCATTGAGCTGTCCGGAAATCTGCAGCAGGAAGCCGCTCTTGTCCTCCAGCCGGATGCGGCCGGAGAGGTCCCCGTGCGACGCGGCCACGATGATGTCGCTGACTTCCTTCTCGATCTGTACTTCGAGGGTACGGTCGTCCCATTCCACCACGTAGCCGATGCGCCGCCCCTCGGCGTCGGTCACCGGGTTGATGATCTGGCGCATGACATGCCCGCCGACCGTGATCTGCGCGCGGTGGGTGCCGTGCAGCTCGCCGAGCAGCTTGCGCTGGTGCGGCGGGTGCCTGTGGAAGATGTCGATGTTGCTGCCGATCAGCGTCTGCATGTCGAAGTGTGGCAGGTCGCGGCGCATGTCCTGTTCGGCCCTGCCCAGCATCTCCATCAGCGGCCGGTTGGCATAGATGATGGTGAGGCCGGCGTCGGCGATCATCACGCTGGTGGTGACATCGTCCAGCGCGGTGCGGATGCGCAGGTCCTCGGCGGCACGGGCGCGGTCCTGCCCGGCACGGGTCTTGAGCTGCACGATCATCTCGCCGATCGCGGTGTACATCTGCCCGATCTCGTCGCGCGAACGGTAGTCCACGCGCACGTCCAGCTCGCCGTGCGAAACTGCCTGGATCGCACCGAGCGCACCGGACAGCGGGCGCAGGATCGAGCGGGCGATCAGCCAGCACGCCAACAGCGCCGACAACAGCACCAGCACGCCGGCCAGGATCAGTACCCTGCCGAAGCTCCAGGCGCGCGCGGCGATGTCGTCGGTATATTCGCCGCTGCCGATGATCCAGCCCCAGCGCTTGTGCAGGCCGACGTAGGAAATCTTCTGCACCGGGCGATCGACGCCGGGCTTGGGCCAGGTGTAGTCGAGAAAGCCGCCGCCGTTGCGCTGCGCAAGCCTGACCATCTCGACGAAGATCTTCTTGCCGTCGGCACTGGTGGCGTCGCTGAGGTCCTTGCCGTTCAGCGCGGTCTGGTACGGGTGCATCAGCATCGTGGGGTGTTCGTCGTTCACCCACAGGTAGTCGCTGCCGTCGGCGCTGCGCAGGGACTCGATGGCCGCCAGCGCCTGGCGGCGGGCCGCGTCCTCGTCCAGTTCGCCGGCGGCGGCGCGGTCGGCATAGCGGTTGGCCAGCGCCAGCGCCGCTTCCACGCGGGTGTGCAGGGCGTTGCGCTCGTTGCGCAGCAGTTCGTCGTGGTTGCGCTGGGCCGTGACCAGGCACAGGGCGATGATCCCGGCTGCCAGGATCGCGAGCATCAGTACGAATTTCCGACGCAGCGGCAGGTCGCTGAAGATGCGCAGGGCGGGATGGGTGTTCATGCGTCTGTTTCCTTTTCCGTCACCGTGCATGGAAGAACAGGCCCTGCGCCCCGTGCCATGACATGGCCGCCTGCCTTCCCGTGGTATCGGCGCCACGTCCCGCGGCTGCAGCGCGGGTGACGGGAGCGTTGCATTTCCATGACCGCATGCGGGATTGCAGTGCGATCAGGATCACGGAACAGGCGGTGCGCGGGATGACGCGCCGCCCGGCGGTACGCCCCGTCCCCCTGCGGGGCAGGCGCCGACGGGCCCCGCCGGTCAGGGCCCGTCGGCGTTGGATCAGAACTCCTGCCAGTCGTCGCCGTCGGCCAGTGCCGCCTCGGCCCTGCGTGCGCCCGCGGGCGCCGGGCGCCGCGGCGTCGCCGCGGGACGGGTGTCGTCGCGCCGGGGAGCCGGAGGCGTGCCGGCGGAGGCACGGGCCGGCGGCGCGGCGGCATCGTCGAGCTGGAACAGGGCGACCGCTGCCGCCAGCTGGTTGGCCTGTTCCTCCATCGAGCGCGCGGCGGCGGTGGCTTCCTCCACCAGCGCGGCGTTCTGCTGGGTGGTCTCGTCCATCTGGGTGACGGTCTGGTTGACCTGCTCGATGCCGGCGCTCTGTTCCTGCGAGGCGGCGGAGATCTCGGCCATGATGTCGGTCACGCGCTGCACCGAGGTCACGATCTCGCCCATGGTGCTGCCGGCCTGGTGCACCAGCGCCGAGCCTTCGGCGACCTTGTCCACCGAGTTCCCGATCAGTTCCTTGATCTCCTTGGCGGCCCCGGCCGAACGCTGCGCCAGGGTGCGTACTTCCGAGGCGACCACGGCGAAGCCGCGGCCCTGCTCGCCGGCGCGGGCGGCTTCCACCGCGGCGTTGAGCGCCAGGATGTTGGTCTGGAAGGCGATGCCGTCGATGACGCTGATGATGTCGGCGATCTTCTTCGACGAGGCCTCGATGTCGGCCATGGTGGTGACCACCTGGCCGACCACCTGGCCGCCCTGCGAGGCGACGCCGGCCGCACCCTGGGCCAGCTGGTTGGCCTGGCGGGCGTGCTCGGCGTTCTGGCGCACGGTGGAGGTCAGCTCCTCCATCGAGGCGGCGGTTTCCTCCAGGTTGGCGGCCTGCTGCTCGGTGCGGCGCGAGAGGTCGTTGTTGCCGGTGGCGATCTCCGAGGCGGCCAGGTTGATGCTGGAGGCGGCCTGCTGGATGCGGCCGACGATCGAGGTCAGCTGCGCGACGGTGGCGTTGGCGTCGTCGCGCATCCTGGCGAACACGCCCTGGAAATCACCCTGCATGCGCGCGGTCAGGTCGCCGCGGGCGATGGCCTGCAGCAGGGCGGAAACGTCGGACAGGTTGCCGTCGGTGGTTTCCATCAGGCGGTTGAGCCCGGCCACCATCTCGCGGAAGTCGTGCTCGAAGCGGGCGGTGTCGCCGCGCACGCTGAAATCACCTGCGGCGGCGGCACCGGCCAGGCGCCTGATCTCGGCGTTGATCGCCGACAGGCTGGCCTTGGTTTCGTCCATGGCGCGGGTGATGGCGGCCTTTTCGCCGGGCAGGCGGTCCATGTCCACCGACAGGTCGCCATGCGCGTAGCGCTGCATCACTTCCACGATCCGCCCGGTCACGTCCAGGTGGCTGGACACCAGCTGGTTGGTGCCGGCGACCATCACCCCGTAGTCGCCGGGGAAGCGGGAGGCGTCGATGCGGTGGCTCACGCTGCCGGCGTCATGGCGCGCGGCCATCTCGCCCTGGGCATGGATCACCGCCCGGATCTGGTCGCGCATGTGCGACTGCGCCCGCAGCAGCTGGCCGAGTTCGTCGTTGCGGCGCGCGGGGATGGTGGTGTCGAGCTTGCCTTGGGCGACGTCGGCGGACACGCGCACGGCCTCGGCCAGCGGGCGCAGCACCATCGCCCGCAGCAGCAGCCACAGGCCGGCACAGAGCGAGGCGGCGGCGAGCAGCCCGACCAGGGCCACCAGCTCCAGCAGCGAGCGCGCCTGCGCGGTGAGCAGGTCGCGCGGCACCATCACCCCCAGCGCGAAGCGACGGTCGCTCTTGCCGATGCGCAGCGGCGCATAGACCTGCACCATCCCGTTCCCGTCGGCCTGGAAGTTGCTGTAGAGCTTGTCCTCGGCGACGGCCGCCAGGATCGCCCGGGTGGTGTCGTCGTCGCGGGTCTTGCCGACGTTGGCCGCATCGGGCGAGGCCACCACCATGCCCATCGGCGACAGCAGTTCGGTACGGCCCTGGCCCATCGGCCGGAGCTGGGCGATGCGCTCCTGCAGGGCGGAAAGCTCGAAGTCGGAGGTGACCACGCCCAGCACCTTGTCGCCGTCCATGATCGGGATGGCGATGGTGGTCAGCATCAGCGTCTTGCCGCCGACCTCGTAGGGATACGGCTCGATGATGACCGGCTTCTTCAGCGTCCGCGGGGTCACGTACCAGGCACCGAGCTTGGGGTCCTCGTAATCGCGCAGCGGCTCGCTGACCAGCTCGCCGCCGACCCGCGCCCAATAGCTCATGAAGCGGCCGGTGGCGTCGTGTTCCGGGGCATCGACGAACTGCGCGTCGTTGCCGTCGAACGCATCCGGCTCCCACAGGACGCACATGCCGGCACGCTCGGGATGCAGTTCCATCTGCTGCCTGAAGGTCTGCGAGATGGCGGCGCGGCTGATCTGCCCGCGCTGGGTCCCCAGGTTCTCGGCCAGCGTCTGCACCGCGTCGTAGGTCTGGCTCATCTCGGTGGAAAGATGCTGGGCCTCGTAGCGAGCCAGGTTCTCCAGGGTGGCCTGCGAGGAGGCCAGCAGTGCGCGGCTGCTCTTCCAGTAGCTGATGGCGGCGGTGAGGCCGAAGGCCGCCAGGGCGATCAGGGCGATGCCCAGCATCAGGCGGGTGGCGACGCTGCTCTTGCGTTCGCTGGAGATGGAACGGGGGGGCGTGGCGGACATGGATGGACCGATGAGGACGGAATCCCCAGCTTCATCGGTCGGTGACGGCGGTTCTTGAGGGCCTGCGCTGCCGTCCGTCGGAAAATCCGCGCCAGGCCGCCGGCTTCATTCGAAGCCGGCGGCGGCTTGTTGCGTGGATCCGCTCAGAACTCCTGCCAGTCGCCGGCATCGGCGATGATCGTCGAATCGATCGCGCGGGGGGCGGGCGCCAGCTTCGGCACCGGGGCCTTGGGCGCGGCGGCAGCGCGCCGGGGCGCCGGCTGTGCACTGGCCGGCGTCGCCGCGGCATCGTCGAGGTGGAACAGGGCGACCGCCTCGGACAGGTGCGCGGCCTGTTCTTCCATCGAGCGCGCGGCGGCGGTGGCTTCCTCCACCAGCGCGGCGTTCTGCTGGGTGGTCTCGTCCATCTGGGTGACGGTCTGGTTGACCTGCTCGATGCCGGCGCTCTGTTCCTGCGAGGCGGCGGAGATCTCGGCCATGATGTCGGTCACGCGCTGCACCGAGGTCACGATCTCGCCCATGGTGCTGCCGGCCTGGTGCACCAGCGCCGAGCCTTCGGCGACCTTGTCCACCGAGTTCCCGATCAGTTCCTTGATCTCCTTGGCGGCCCCGGCCGAACGCTGCGCCAGGGTGCGTACTTCCGAGGCGACCACGGCGAAGCCGCGGCCCTGCTCGCCGGCGCGGGCGGCTTCCACCGCGGCGTTGAGCGCCAGGATGTTGGTCTGGAAGGCGATGCCGTCGATGACGCTGATGATGTCGGCGATCTTCTTCGACGAGGCCTCGATGTCGGCCATGGTGGTGACCACCTGGCCGACCACCTGGCCGCCCTGCGAGGCGACGCCGGCCGCACCCTGGGCCAGCTGGTTGGCCTGGCGGGCGTGCTCGGCGTTCTGGCGCACGGTGGAGGTCAGCTCCTCCATCGAGGCGGCGGTTTCCTCCAGGTTGGCGGCCTGCTGCTCGGTGCGGCGCGAGAGGTCGTTGTTGCCGGTGGCGATCTCCGAGGCGGCCAGGTTGATGCTGGAGGCGGCCTGCTGGATGCGGCCGACGATCGAGGTCAGCTGCGCGACGGTGGCGTTGGCGTCGTCGCGGATGCGCGCGAATACGCCCTGGTAGCTGCCCTCCATGCGCGTCGTCAGGTCGCCGCGCGACAGCGCGCCGAGCAGGGTGGAGACCTGGCCGACGCTGCTCGCGAAGCTGTCCAGCAGGCCGTTCAACTGTTCCGACAACTGCAGCAGGAAGCCGCTCTTGCCTTCCAGCATGATCCGCCCGGAAAGCTCGCCGTTGGCGGCGGCGGCGACGATGCCGCTGACCTCGCGCTCGACCTGCACTTCGGCGGTGCGGTCGTCCCACTCCACCACGTAACCCAGGCGACGGCCGTCGCCGTCGGTCACCGGATTGATGATCTGGCGCATGACGTGGTTGCCGACGGTGATCTGCGCGCGATGGGTGCCGTGCAGCTCGCCGAGCAGCTTGCGCTGGTGCGGCGGATGCTTGTGGAACACATCGATGTTGCTGCCGATCAGCGTCTTCATGTCGAAGTTCGGCAGGTCGCGGCGCATGTCCTGCTCGGCCTTGCCGAGCATCTGGAACAGCGGCCGGTTGGCGTAGATGATGGTGAGGTCGGCATCGGCGATCATCACGCTGGTGGTGACGTCGTCGAGCGCGGAACGGATGCGCAGGTTCTCGGCGGCGAGGGCGGCATCGCGCTCGATGCGCTCGCGCAGGTTGCCCTGCATGGTCTGCATGGAGCGCATCAGGGTGCCGATCTCGTCCTGGCGCGTGGTATCGATGCGGCCGTCGAGCTTGCCGTGGGCGATGTCGTTGGCGACGCCGGCGGCGGCGGCCAGCGGCAGCACCACCTGGCGACGCAGCAGCACGAACAGCGCCGTGCACAGCGCCAGCGCCGCCAGCAGGCCTACCGCGGCGACGATGTACAGCAGCACGTCCGCCTGCCGGGTCAGCAGCGACTGCGGGACGATCACGCCGAGGGCGAAGTGCTGGGCGGCATCGCCCACCTTGATCGGCACGTACACCGCGACATTGCCGTCGGCGTCGGGCTCGAATGCTTCGGCGACCTCGCCCTTGGCGATGCGCGCGAGCAGGGCGCCGGTGGCCGCATCCTGGCGCTGGGTGCCGATCCCGGCCGGGTCGCGGCTGGCCAGTACGCGGCCGGCCGGCGACAGCAGTTCGACGTGGCCTTCGCCCATCGGCGACAGCCGCGACAGGTGCTCCTGCAGCGAAGACAGGGCGAAGTCCACCGTCACCACGCCGAGGAAGCGCTCCTGTTCGACGATCGGGATCGACAGGGTCGTCATCAGCACCTGCTTGCCGTTGATCGTGTAGCTGTACGGCTCGACCAGCGTGGGCTGGCGGCTTTCGCGTGGCTTGAGATACCAGTCGCCATCGCCCGCCACGTCATAGCCGCGCAGGGCCTCGGTGACGGGTTTTCCGTCGGCCCAGGCCCAGTAGCTCATGAAGCGGCCGCTCGAATCGTGTCCCTCGTCGTCCGCATGCGCGGCATCGGCGCCATCGAACGCGTCCGGCTCCCACAGCGTGCTGACCCCGACCCACTCCGGGTGCGCGAGCAGCTGCTGCTTGAGCAGCGCCGATACCGCCTGGCGGGTCAGGATGCCTTGTTGCTGCTGCAGGCGCAGGGTGCCGGCCAGGGTAGTGGCGGTGTCGTAGGCCTCGCCCAGCCCGGCCGAGACCCGCTGCGCCTCGAGGCCGGCCAGGTTGCGCATTGCATCCTGCGACGACGAGAGCAGGGCGCGGCTGCTCTTCCAGTAGCTGATCGCGGCGGTGACACCGAAGGAAATCAACGCGATCAGCGCCACGCCCAGCATCAGGCGGGTGACGATGCTGGAACCGGAACGGGGATGGGACACAGCTCTCTCCTGCGGCCATGCGCCCCTGGATATCGGGACACCGGCTCATGACTTTGGTAAGAAGGGGCGGCGCGGATGTTGGATCACCGCCCCTGTAATGCCGGCGCGCAGCCCATAGGGGGCTACGCGACGGATGCCTCAGAACGCCTGCACGCCGCCGGCCGCCAGGCCGATGCCGCGCCCGGCGGCCACGGCCGGGGCGTGGGCGTGGGCGGCGACCCGGGTGGCTGCCGGTGCGATGGCCGCCAGCCGGAACTGCGAGACGGCCTCGCTCAGCTGCTGCGCCTGTTCCTCCATGGCACGCGCGGCGGCGGTGGCTTCCTCCACCAGCGCGGCGT